>Ga0209420_1000030_pt1 | contig 90619 bp, 74 predicted proteins | sample BlaSpr_A8_OM1_O1_FD_187972 | JGI IMG/M metagenome (GOLD analysis project Ga0209420, IMG submission 187972) | Forest soil microbial communities from Thunder Bay, Ontario, Canada - Black Spruce, Ontario site 2_A8_OM1_O1 (SPAdes) (version 2) | ecosystem: Environmental > Terrestrial > Soil > Boreal... | reverse complement strand
AGAATGTACTTCGTCATTTGTTGTGTCTTCACTGTTCTTCTCCTCGTAAAAAAGAAAATTCCTAAGCCTACGCGGCCTGTTTGCGAGCATCCCGAACCATTTCTTCGAGGACGGTTTTGAGCGAGGTCTGCGCTTTGCAATCGCCTTCGAATCCACCTTCGAACTCGATCCGGCCCTCCTTGAAACCCTCGATCATCTGAATTCTCGGGGCGGGATTCTTCCTACCTTGAGCGCGAAAGACCTCTTCCCATCGAGTTCGTGGAACCGGGTCCGCCTTTACTGGCTTGCCGAGAATATCAGTTAGCGTCGCCGAGCGAACACTCGGCAGCGTCATCTCTCCCTCTTCCGGGGCGGACGAAGCTACCGTGATGAGGGTCTCGGGCGAACTCCTCTCGACCGAACTCAGAATCACAGCGAAAACGCAGCCGGAACCAACAGGTCCGCGAGACCCATGTTGCGGTACATCTCGGTGCGAACACGATCTGCTACTCCGTTTACGATCTCCGCGCCATCCTGCGCGGGATCGATGTGCACACGGAACGGACGCTTGCCGAAGGGCAAATCCACCACTCTGACGATAGCTCTAGCGACATCGGCCACATCGGCATCGGCAGGGGCGGTAGCAGCGAGCCCCTTCATGATGTCGTCACCAACATGCGCGTAAGGGCCGTTGTCGTACTCGGCCTGACGCGCCTTGTCTGCAGGTGCACCGGCATGGGCGAAGTGATTCGTGCCGGAGGTGAAGGCTCCGGGAACGATGATCGAGGTCTCGATGCCCCAGCGATTCAACTCTGCGGCATAGCTGACAGCGAGCGCATCCATAGCTGCCTTCGCCGCAAAGTAGGGTGAAAGATAAGGCGGCGTGCCACCGCGAGTGCTGGTGCTCCCAACCCATAGCACCAGACCCTTTTTCTGTTTGCGCAGTTGCGGCAGCGCGGCACGATTGACGCGCTGCGTGCTGAGCACGTTGGTGTCGTAGACCTGCAGGAGTTGTTCGGGAGTAAAGGCTTCCGCCGCACCAAAGACCATGTGTCCCGCGTTGTGGATGACGACATCGAGACGGCCGTCTTTCTCGACGATCGTCTTGATGGCCGGGTCGGCTGATTCCTGAGAGGCCACATCCAGCTCGATCGTACGAAGGTCTGCGCCGTTTTCTGCGGCGAACTGTTTCGCGGCCTCTACCTGTGCAGCGTTGCGGCCAGTAGTCTCGCGCATGCTGGCGTAAACGGTGTGACCTGCGATCGCGAGAGCGCGTGCCGCGAGGGCGCCAAAGCCGCTCGAAGCTCCTGTGATGACGATGATGTTCTTCATATCGATTCTCCTGTTCTTTGGGTTATGGGAATGATGACTGGGAATGATGTCTGCTGTTTATGCGAAGCCACCGTTTGCGCGAAGCACCTGGGTGTTGACCCATCCGCCGTCGGGCCCGGCAAGAAAGGAGACGACGTTTGCGATATCGTCGGGCTGACCCAGTCGCTCCAGCGGCGCCATGCTGCTGATCTGTTTGATCTGCTCTTCCGTCTTGCCCTCCAGGAAGAGCTCCGTCCCTACAGGTCCAGGGGCAATGGCGTTGACCGTAATCTTGTGTCCGCGAAGCTCGTTGGCGAGGACGTGGACAAGGCCTTCGACGCCTGCCTTGGAGGCGATGTAAGGGCCGTAGGCAGGAAAGTTCTTCGCGAGGACGCTGCTGGAGAATGCGATGATACGGCCTCCCTCGGCTACATGCTGCGCGGCCTGCGAGAGGACGAGGAAGGTTCCGCGGAGGTTCGTGGCGATGACTTTGTCGAAGGTCTCCACGTCGCCTTTGGTGATGGGCGAAAGAGACATGATGCCTGCGTTGTTGACCACGACGTCGATCTGTCCGAACGCCTTGAGGGTCTTCTCGAAGAGCTGCTTGACGTCCTCGGGACTGGAAACATCAGCCTGGACTGCAAGGGCGCGTCCGCCTGAGCTGGTGATCTCGTTGACCACCTCTTCTGCCTTGGCTGCATTGCCGGCATAGTTGACGACGACGCCGAATCCGTCGGCTGCGAGGCGAAGGGCAATGGTACGTCCGATGCCGCGGGATGCTCCGGTTACGATAGCTGTCTTTCTCATGGTGGCTCTCCTTTTTGGCGGCTTCTTCGAACTGGAAGTCCGTCGCTAACGAGAGATTGAACCTGGCAGGGCTATGCGTCCAATGTATAATGCTAATATTCATTATGCGTGTAACGCAGCTGCGTCAGGCCGACTTAAATCTTCTTGTTGTGTTCTCTGTACTTGCCGAAGAGCGAAATGTATCGCGTGCCGCCAAGCGGCTGCTGCTGAGCCAACCCGCGGTGAGCCGAGCATTGCAGCGAATGCGGGATACGTTTCACGATGATCTGCTGGTGCGGACGGCCAAGGGCTATGAACCAACGCCGCAAGGGGAACGTCTTCTGCAAGAGCTCGAGATCATGTTGCCGAAATTGGACCGGCTCATCTCGGGCTCGACATTCGATCCCGTGACCGAATATTGTTCTTTCCGGATTGCGGCGACAGACAATGCGACCTCGATCATCGCACCCGTTCTCTGTCGCGAGGTTCTCCCGGTGGCGCGACAGGTCCGCTTCACCTTCGCAAGTTGGAGAGGAGATGTCTTCGAGGACCTGAGTCACGGTCGTCTCGATCTTGCTTTGATTGGCGATGAAGGCCATGTGCCCTCACCTTTACTGACCGAGGTCATTTACGAGGAAGAACTCGTCTGTATTGTGGCAGCGGATGCACCCTACCAGCGCCAACTCACTCTCAAACAATATCTCGCGGCCGAACACATTGGCGTCGATATCGTCGAAGGCTCGCAACATATACCGGAGAAGCGTCTCGCAGCGCACGGTCATCGCCGTCGTACCATGATCACCCTGCCATATTTCGGAGCGGCTACGCGGTGTATTCCTGGAACCAAACTGATTCTTACCGCACCCCGGCGATTCGCGCGACTGGAGGCCGAAAATCACAAAATCAAGGTGCAGAAGGCTCCGGAAGAGATAACCGGCTTCAAGTACCTGATGATCTGGCATCCGCGAGTCAATACGGATGCCGCGCATGCATGGCTTCGAGGCGAGATCAGGAGAATTGGCAAGAAGATCGGCTCCTGATCTGAGAGCCACACGGAGGAGTTCTCGCTGACGAGCGCGCGCAACGCTGGAAACGATGACTCGGCCCCTGCGACGAAGACAATGATGACCCAAGGTGTGAGCCAGGGACAGGAAATGGTTTCGGATAGGGAACTTTACCCCAACCGGACTCGGGTTTTTCTAGCTACCTATCACGCGTTACGGATTACGGTCATCCATCTTTAGCCGCTGAAGCACCGGCTTTCTACTCGCCCGAGCTGTTTCAGTTCTGCGGCTTCGGCGGCGCGGGCGCCCCCGGTGCCGCAGACACGGGCGGCGTCGCTTCCGCCGGCGCAAGCGAACTGCAATCCACCGCCGTGTGGTTGTGCACGATCACCCAATCGTTACCCACTTTGTTGAACACCAGCGTCGTCTGCCCTCGCGCGTCATATCCTTTCCCTGTTGCCAGCACCGCCGCGAAATCCCACTGGTAGGTCGCCCACGCCACGTCCGCGTGCGTGTAAATAAACGTGTTCCGCCGGATGATCTGCATCTGCTGGAACGCCGCTTTCTGCCTCTCATACCCCGCCGACCAGTTTTTCCAGCCCACGATCGGCGGTCCGTAATCACTGCTCACAAATGTCGCGCTGTCGGAATAATACTTGTGCATCAGCTCCATATTTCCCAGCTGCTGCGCCGCCAGCATTTCACCGATGTCACGCTCGATCTCGTCATTGGGCGACATTGGCATGGACGGCGTCGGCTGATCCGAAGCAGTCTGATTCTTCTTGGTTTTCTGCGCCCACGCTCCCGAGCCAACCAGCAAAATCACAGCCATGCACGCGAGCGCCTGAATCGCATCCGCGCGCATCCTCGCCAACCTCACCTCAAATCCCTTCATTCGCTTTCCCTCCTCGCGAGCCCCGGCCGGAGCATAGCACGAGCCCGCAGACGCGGCGGCAGCCATCCCCGCACGTGTTGCGCATGAAAAAACTGTCTCGGTATTTCACTTCGAGGAGGCTTGGGACTTCCGCCTATTTTTTCAAATCCCGCGCCATGCGAAATCCATAATCCGCATACTGAAATTCCGGCGGAATGCTTGCCCGCGCCGCGCACCGCGACACCTTGATCTGATGCCGCCAAGATCCGCCGCGCGAACTTCGCCGCAGCCCGCCCGCCGGTCCCTGCGGATTACGCTCCGGCGACACTCCATAATATTCGGCCGCAAACCAATCCGCGCACCACTCATGTACGTTCGCCCCCATATCGCAAAGCCCGTAAGCGTTCCGTTCCGCTCGCCCCACGCGTTCCGGCCCGTTCTTCCACCGCGCTGCATAATTTGCCAAGCGCTCCGGCGGCTGGTCTCCCCAGGGAAATTGTTTCTGCTCCGCGCCGCCGCGCGCCGCCCGTTCCCATTCCGCTTCGGTCGGCAGACGATATCGCCGTCCGGCAGCCGCGCTCAACCACTCGCAGTAGGTCACCGCATCAAACCACGAAGGCGCGACCACTGGCTGTTCCGCATTGGAAAAATTCGCATCCTCCCAATGCAGCGGCGCGCGATGCTTGGTCGCAAGCAAGAACTGCCCGTATTCCGCGTTCGTCAGCTGGCATTCCGCCATCTCAAACGCATCCACCCAAACCCGGTGCAGCGGCCGCTCATTGTCCTGGCCCGTCTCGCTTCCCATCCAAAACCACCCCTCCGGAATCGCCACCATGCGCGGCTCGCCAGGGTTTACACCCGCGCGCGCGCCCCAATCCATCGCGCCGCTCGCCCGTCCATCCGCAGCCGCGCTCACGTCTTCAATCCTGTCCCGCCACATGTCTGGTCTGGCTCAATAAATTCACAAACAACCGGTAGGCCCCCGGCACTCCGGCCGGCAGCTCTCGAAAAAAAGACAGCCCCGTATAAATGTACAGCCCCTTCCCGTCGCGCGCGTAAACCAGCGACCCCTTCGCCTCCGCCTCGCCCGGATCCGTCAACCCCAGCACCGGCGTATATTGCGCGTCAAACGTTCCCCAAAAATAAAGGCCGCGCTCCTGCACCCAATCCTGAAAATCCCCGAGCGTGATCTTGTTCGGCGAATTCAGCAACGGATCGTCCGGCGCCAGAAATCGCACCGGTGAATTTGCATCCGTCACCCGCGAAGTCTCCCCTGGCATCGTCGCCTTGAAAGGCGCCGGCAATTCCTGATTCCACGCAAAATCCCGCTGATACTGCACCAGCAGCGTCCCTCCGCGCTTCACGTAATCCAGCAGCCGCGCGTTGGCGCGCAGCAGATCCGGCCGCAACTCGTAGGCGCGTATGCCCACCGTAATCGCGTCGTACTTGCTCAAATCTCCAAACGCCAGCGCCACCTCGTCCAGCATGTCCAGCCGAATTCCGATCTGCCGCAGAATTTCCGGCAAAGTATCATTGTCCGCCGCGATATATCCAACGCGCAATCCCGCCGGCACAATCAAATTCAGCACATGCACGGTCGCATCCGCCGGCTCGCTCCAGTTTCGCGTCGGCAAAGTCGGAATCGGTTCTACCGAAGTGCGAAAAGTTTCTTCGCCAATCCGCGCAAACGGATGCAGCGCATAAGCCCCCGCCGCAGTTTGCGCCGGCGCCGTCACCACAAACTGAATCAACCGGTCGCCCCCCTTTGCAAATTCCAGCGGCCCCTGCACGTTCGGTGTCTCTACCGTCCAGCCTTGCGGCGCTTCTAGTCCCACCGTAACTTTCGTCGCCGCCGTGCCGTGATAACGCACGCGCGCGAAAAGTTTTACCGGCATCGCGGTCTGTTTCTCGGGCGCCATCACCTGCTTGGGCTCTACCGTCAACGTCACCGCCGGCACCAGCTCGAGCGCATACGTTTGTATTCCGGTCGTGGTGGCCTCGATCGAATTCACCGGCCGTTCCATCGCGAACTGGTATCCGGCGACGTCCACTTGCAGCGCCAATCGCACCAGGGGCGGCGGAAACGGCAAAATTGCATCCGCCGGTGTCAGCGACCGCCGCGCACCCGCCGGGATCGCCACGTTGAACTTCGCCGCCTCGCTCTCTCCCTTCACTCCCTCGGGCGTCACGTTCCATCCGCTCGGCACCAGTAGGCTGCTCGCGTTCAAAGTCCATTTCGCCGGTACGGCCGGCGTCCCTGCGACCGACACCTCTACCGAAAAATTTTCCCCGGCCACCAATTCGTGCCGGCTCGCCTGCGCATCCACCGGAATCGCTACGTCATCGGCCAGCGCCAGATCAATCCGCTTGCGCACTTCATCCAGTTCCCAAACCGCGGCCTTGGCATCGACGTTGCCCGCGAGCTTCGCCACCTGGTCGCGCAACCCCGTAATCTGTTTCGCCGCGTCGGCCAGCGACCTTGCCGCACCCGCGCGATCCAGTTCCAGCGCCGACTTCGCAGCCGATGAGAGTTCCTGCTCCGCTGCATTCAGCACCGGACCCAGTGTCGCCCGCAATTCCGGAAATCGCCCGGGGAGCGACCCGATCGGCTCTGCCAGCAACTGCGCATCAAATTTCCCCGCCTCACCCTTCTCGTTCTCCGCTACTAAAAACACCGGCCGCCGGAAAAACGCATTCCCGAAAAACGCCGGTGTTCCCTGCGAGCGGTGCTGCGCGTGGCCTTCCATCCCCATCTCGACGTAGGTTTTCCCCCACAACGGCGACACTTCATCCGCGGGCAACGCCACTGCATTGCCCATGCTGCCACCGCGCGCCACCCGCGCTTCCAGCGTCACCTTCCACGGCGTCAATCCTTGCACAATCTGTTCCGGAAACATTTTCGGATCAGCCGCCGCCGTCACCGCCTGCGGCGTCAAAATTCCGCTCTCCTGATGATGCCCGTGTCCGGAGGTCACTCCGCCCCAGCCGTTTATCACCACGTTTGGCCGGTAAGTCCGTATCACCCGCACCATATCTTCCAGCGCCAGATTTCCCCACACTTTCAGCGCCTGGTCCGGACTTTTCAAATATCCAGTGTCCAAGGCCCGCGTGAAGTACTGATGCACGCCGTAATGCTCTCCCGCCGCCAGCAATTCTTCGGTGCGCACAACGCCCAACTCTCCATCCTGCTCCGGCCCAATCGCGTTCTGTCCGCCCTGCCCGCGCGTAATTGTCAGCAGCGCCACGTCCGCGTTCAATCCATGCGAAAGATAAGCCAGCAGACTCGACCATTCATCGTCCGGATGCGCGGTGATAAAAAGAATCCGCGTGCTCACTCGCGCCTTGTGAATCGCCTCCACCGTTTCCGGCAACGACTGCGCGTCAACCGGCCGCGCCCCCGCGCACAAAAAAGAAAGCACACAAAAAATCACCGCGGTCACGCCAAAAAATCCCCGCCTCGTATTGCAATTCAAGTGCCGGCCTCCTCAAAGGGCCACTGCCGCAGCATTCGCGCGCGTCCCATGTACACCAGAATACCTGCCGTCATCACCACAAGCGAGTCCAGCATCGGTTCGCGTCCCGTGGAAATAAAAATGGCAACCCACCCCGCAATCGCCAGCACCGCCGGCACCGGGTACAGCCACATTCGAAAAGGCCAGTGTTCGGATTTCCAGCGCCGATGCAACAACATCAAGCCCACCGCCTGGCCGGCAAATTGGATGAGGCAGCGCATCGCCAGGATGGCGCGAATCACAAAATCAAGCTTGAAAAACAGGCATATCGCGATCGAAGTTGCACCCAGCGCCAAAAGCGCCACGTGTGGAAAACGCTTGGTCGGATGCACTTTCGCAAAAACCGAGAAAAAATTTCCGTCCAGCGCCGCCGCGTACGGCACCCGCGAATATCCGAGCGTCGCCGAAAAAACCGACCCGAACGCCAGTACCAGAATCAAGACGGTCGCCAGCGTCGCCCAGTGCATTCCAAACGTCCGCTCCACGAACAAACTCACTACAAATGTCGAACGCGCCACTTCCTGCCACGGCACCACGCTCAAAATGCTCGTCTGCATCAAGAAATACAAAATCGCGATTCCGAAAATCGAAATGAAAATCGCCCGCGGAATATTCTTTCCGGGCTCCTTCATCTCTCCGCCCAGATTGCAGACATTGTAATAGCCCAGATAGCTGTACACCGTCCGCACCGAGGCGTGCCCCAGCCCCGCGAAAAAAATCCACGACAGACTCCACGCTCCCGGCGGAAAGCTGAACAGATTGCTCGCGTTAAAATGCGTGGCCCCGCCGTAAATCAGCCACAAAATCGTCCCCAGCACGATCACCCACAGCACCGTCGAAATTTTGCCGATCGCCGTGATCCGCCGGTACAACAGCACCACCGCAATCGCAATCATCAAGACCGCGATCACCTTGTCGTAATTCAGCACCACCCATCTGGTAAAATCCGTATCCTTTGCCAGCCACGCCGTCAGTCCGGGGGTTTTTCTCATCAGGTAATTCGAGTAATCCGCGAATCCCAGCGCGCCAGAAGAAATGCTCAGCGGCGCTTGAAACAACGTCTGCCAGATAAATAAAAACGACATCAGGCGCCCCAGCCGGTTGGCTCCGTAGGATTCCCGCAGAAAAACGTAACTTCCGCCCGCCTGCGGCATCGCCGCGCCCAGCTCCGCCCACACGCACCCGTCCAACGCCGCCAGCACCGCCCCCACCACCCACGCCAGAATGCACTGCGGCCCGCCCATCGCCCGCACGATGAACGGAATCACAATGAACGGCCCGATCCCCACCATGAACGTCATGTTCAATGACGTCGCTTCGATCAACCCCAAGCCGCGCTCGAGTTTTTCCGGTTCAGCCATGCTGCGTCGCAAAAAATTCCTTCATCCGCCGATGTTTCCGCAAAAACAGAAAAGTCAGCATAGCAAGAATGCGAACCGAGCATCCCGAAAACTACTCCGCTCTGCTCATCATTCCGTTGTTCCTGTGGCACAGCCACACTCTTGGCTGTGCTCCTTCGTTCGCTCGCACCTCTCTGCGTTATCATGAACCGGAGCACCGCGCCCCTCACGCTCATGCCAAACGCCCGCACAACTGTCGGCCTCCTGCTCACCGCCGCCACAGTCGCGCTCCTCTTGCTCGGATATTTCCGCGCTCGCCGCCTGCGCCCATTCCCCGTTCACGGCTGGCTTGGATGGCTCGCCCTGCTCTCGGCCGAAGCATTGCTCGTCGCGCGCACCGAACCAGTCGCCACCTACTTCACTCCCCTAGCCTGGAGCTCCTACATCCTGATCGCCGATGCCGCGGTCCTGGCCCTCACCAATCGCTCGCGCCTGAACGACGCGCCCATCGTAGTTGCGCGCCTCGCCTTGCTCTCCATCCCTCTCTGGCTGATTTTCGAAGCCTACAATCTCCGCCTGCAAAATTGGGTTTACGTCGGCGTGCCGCGCGCCTGGCCCGCGGCGCTCCTCGGCTACGCCTGGTCTTTTGCGACCATCACCCCCGCCGTTTTCGAAACCGCGGACCTCGTCCAAGCCGTGCTCCCGGAGTCGCCCGTCAGCCCTGCGCCGGAAGCCGCGCCGCAGCCACAGAAAATTTCCAGCGCCGCCGAATCCATCCTGATGATTTCCGGCGCGGCCTGCTTGCTCATTCCGCTGCTCGTACCCCGGCACCTCGCCTCTTTCCTGTTCGCGCTCGTTTGGATCGGTTTTCTGCTGCTGCTCGATCCCTTCAATCATCGCCTCGGTCTCCCCTCCTTTCTCGGCGATCTCGCCGAAGGCATGCGCCGCCGCCTCTCTGGATTCCTGCTGGCGGGCTGGGTCTGCGGCTGGCTCTGGGAATTCTGGAATTATTGGGCAAACGCGAAATGGCTCTACAGCTTCCCAATGTTTCAGGGCTGGAAAATTTTCGAAATGCCCGCGCCCGGCTTTCTCGGCTTCCTTCCTTTTGCGCTAGACTGTTTCGCGATGTACGTCACCGCCGCCTGGCTCCTCGGCTGGGTAAAAAGAGTAAAGTGAAAAGCGTGCGCCAGCGCATCTGTTGCATCCATCCAGCCCTCGCACTGTTCTTTGCGTCATTCATCGCGCAGCTCACCCCGTCGCCCGCGCGTGCCGGCGAAATCAAGCTCCCGCCCGTAGCCGTCCAAGCCATGGACAAAATGTACAGCGGCGATCCCGACGCAGCCATCGCCCTACTGCGCAACTTCGAGCAGACTCAACCCGAAAATCCGCTCCCCGTGCTGCTGGAAGGCGAAGCGCGCTGGTGGAAGATTTACTGCGCCAACCTGGAAATCCGTTACGGAATGATCGATGCCTGGAAACGCGGAAAAAAACCGGAAGATGAGGCCTTTCTGCTCCTCGCGGACAAGGTAATTGACCTGGCCCGGGCGCAAATTTCTAACTCAGATTCCGCGGAAATGCACTTCTACGCTGGAATGGGTTTTGCCCTGAAAGTGCGCCTGGAAGTCTTGCGCGGTGAAAATCGGGCGGTCGCGCGCGCCGGAGTCGCCGCGCGCGCAGAATTTCTCCGCGCCCTCGAGCTCGATCCGCAGATGCCGGACGCCACCGCCGGCCTTGGCCTCTACAACTATTACGTGGATTCGCTTTCCACCAGCGTGAAAATTCTGCGCTTCTTCATGGGCATCCCCGGCGGCAGCCGAACCGAAGGCATCCGCCAGATGCAAATCGGCATTGATCGCGGCGTGGTCACGCCCGTCGAAATGCGCTTCCATCTCGCCAGGAATCTGCGCACCTTCGACTATCAATACGAACGCGCCATCGTCGTCGCGCAACCGCTCGTTGAGCGCTACTCGGGAAATCCGGTTTTCCAGCTGCTGGTCGGCAATTTGAATGCCGAGATGGGCCGCCCCGTAAAAACTGCGGAACACTTTCAAGCCGCGCTCAAAATCTCCAGCCAGCCCGCGACCGCCGACTGCTGCTCCGCGTGCCCGTCCTGCCCCACCTGCTCCGCTCGCGTGCGCGAGATCGCGAACGCTTTCCTGCGCTCAACCGAGTAGCGGCGTCTGCGTTCCGTCCGGTCTCTTGCGCGGCTCCGTGCGGCTCATCAGCAGCGTCGAAATGCATCCCGACACAAACGCCGCGCACCACATCGTCGTCGCTCCCCATTTTCCCAGCACGCTCGCGCCCAGCCACGGCCCCACCGCGAACGCGATATTGAACGACATGGTGTACAGTCCCATGTATTCGCCGCGTCTTTCCGGCGGAGCGATTTCCGCCGCGTACGCCGAACTTCCCGGCATCAGAATCATTTCACCAAACGTCCAGATCACGACGGCCGCAAACACACCGGCGGTCTGCCCCAGCGGCATAATTCCCACCAGCGCATAGGAACCAAACCCCACCGCGTATAGAAACGCGCCCAGCATCAGCGTTTGCCGGTGCGTCCAGTGCTCCATCGCCGTGTTCAAGGGAACTTCCAGCGCCACGATCAACAAGGTGTTCACCGTGAAAATCGTCCCGTACACCGATTCCGGAAAATGCAAATACCGCACCAGGAACAGGGGCAGCGTTGACGTAAATTGAAAAAACACGAGCTGCACCGGAATCAGCGCCGCCAGAAAATAAAGCATCTGCGGATTTCGGAATGCGCGCAGGTCCGCCGCGGGATGGAGCGCGATCAGTGGCGCTGCAGTATCCGCTTCGATTTCGCGGCCCAGGTCAGTCGCGTCCGCCCACTCCGGCTCGTGTGTTTTTTTGCGCGCTACATGGCGCATCGGCGCCAGTGCCAGCACGGCTCCCGCCAGCAGTGAAGTCGCGCCGTCCACCAGAAAAAGCCAGCGAAACGAATAAACTGCCAGGATTCCGCCGATCGCCGGCCCCACGCTCATTCCCAAATTCGCCGCGAGGCGGCTCAGCGCGAATGCTGCTTTGCGTTGCGCGGGTACAACGAGATCGGAAACCATCGAAAGACTCGCCGGCCGCACCGATTCATTCAGCACCGCAAACGCAAACGTCATCAGCAAAATCGCGCTGTAGCTTTTCGCCAAAGGGAATAAGAGCAGCAGAAAGCCCGTGAAAAACAGCGAAGCTTTCATGATCGGCAGCGGCCCCACGCGATCGGACAAAATTCCCGCCAGCGGCATGGCCAGGAGTGCCGCCGCGCCGTACACCATCAGCGCCAGCGCCGCCCGCGCGGGAGTTACGCCCAATGTGCGCGTCACATATAAAACCAGAAACGCCAGCACCATCGTTCCGGAGCGATTCACCAGCGTCGCTGCCGAAAGTATCCACATTTCTCTAGGGAGATTTTTCAGTCCACGCCAGGGATTCATAGCAGGGGCGCGCCGGCGACTTGCCGGCGATTTTCTTTGCAGTGTTGGGAACGAAACGCAGCGCGGTCCGCGGGGCCGCGCCCGTTCTCAAGTCGCTCGCTTAGGAATGCGCAGCTTCTTCTTGTTCGAACGCGTGATAGGAAGACCGCACCAGTGGTCCAGCTTCCACGTGCTTGAATCCCATCGCCTCGCCCAGCCGCTTGAACTCCGCGAATTCGTCGGGATGCACGTAACGCTCGATCGGCAGATGTTCGTGCGTCGGCTGCATATACTGCCCCAGCGTCAAGATATGCGTGCCCTGCGCCGCGATGTCTTCCATCGCCGCCAGCACCTCGTCGCGAGTTTCGCCCAGTCCCAGCATCATTCCGGTTTTCGTCGGTAGCCCCGGAATCATTTCCGCTGCTCGCCGCAATAACTCCAGCGACCGCTCATACACCGCGCCTTTGCGCACCTGGCGATAAAGCCGCGGCACCGTTTCCAGGTTGTGATTCAATACGTCGGGTTTCACCGCCAGCACCGTCGCGAGAGCGTTCCAATCGCCGCGAAAATCCGGAATCAGCACTTCCACTTTGCATCCCGGCACGCGCGCGCGAATTTCCGTGATCGTGCGCGCGAAAATCGCGGCTCCGCCGTCCGGCTGGTCGTCGCGATTCACCGAAGTCACCACCGCGTAACGCAACCCCATCCTCGCCACTGCTTCCGCCACGCGCTCCGGTTCGTCTTCCGCCGGAGGACCCAGAGGTTTTCCGCTCGGCACCGCGCAGAATCCGCAAGCCCGCGTGCAAATGTCGCCCAAAATCATGAATGTGGCCGTGCCATGTTCCCAGCATTCGCCCATGTTGGGGCAACGCGCGCTTTCGCACACCGTGTGCAGATCCAGCGTGCGCATCGTGCGCTTCAATTCCTGATATTTCGGCCCGCCGAAAAATCGCACGCGTAACCAGGACGGCCGCGGATGGGCCGCGGGCGGCGGAGTAGAGTTCGGAAGTATGGTAAATGGCGTGGCCATTGGCGTTCGGGTAGAGGCCATTGTACGCGGAACGGCCCAGGCGAGACAACCCGGGCTGCAAGCGGCAAATTTCTCCGTAGGCGGTAAGCCTCCGTGCAGGAAGCGAATCCTGCGTCCGGCCGTCGGCCAGCGGCGAGCAGCGCGAACACCCATGCTTTGAATCAAAGCGCCCCGACAGCTCAGCGGAATGCCACCGCGCTGATGCAACTCCAGAAGCTGCAAGAGTTGCTCGCACCGAGCGGCACGATGGAAAGCGAGCCCGCTGCCAGCTCGAAACAGAACCCAGCGCCGCAAGATCAGCTGCTAAGCGTCTCTGCGTAGCCCTCCAGCTGTCTGTAACCTGTTTAAGCTGAACCACGTCTGAACCTACCGTTGTGTTGTACTCTTACCACACGACGGGGAACGGTTCGGTGTTTACCGGTATAAGCTATTGATTGTAAAGGGCTATAATTGAAGGTAAGGGGCCACCGAAGTGCACAGATTCACCCGGTCCAGCTAATGCCTTACCAACTTACAATTCAGCGTCCGGTCGAAACTCGCGGCGTCGGGCTGCACACTGCTGTGCGTTGCCACCTGCGGTTGGTTCCAGCTCCGGCCGATACCGGCATCGTCTTCCGGCGTGTGGACCTGGACAACTTCGAGGTCGAAGCGCACGTGCGCAACGTCGCGCGGGTGAGCTATGCCACCAGTTTGATGAAACAGGGCGTGCTGCTCTCGACCGTCGAGCATTTGCTCGCGGCGCTGTACTCCTGCGGCGTGGACAATGTGTACGTGGAACTGGACGCGTTGGAACTCCCGATCCTGGACGGCTCCTCGAAACCCTTCATTGAACTGCTAGCGCAAGCGGGGATTCGCAAGCTGCGGCGGCAACGGCGTTACATTCACGTGATCAAGCCGCTGGAGTTTTCCGACGGCGACCGCCGCATCGGGATTTATCCTGCCGACGAATTCCGCGTGCACTGCTTCGTGGACTACAAGCATCCGAATGTGGGTCCGCAAGAAGTGGAGATGACGGTGGACCGCCAGTCGTTCAGCCGCGAGCTCGCGCCGGCGCGGACGTTCGGCTTCATGAAAGATTTTGCGGGCTTGCAAGCGATGGGATTGATTCGCGGCGGCTCGGTGGAAAATGCGATCGTGCTGGACGACGAAGGAATTCTGAACGGCCCGTTGCGTTTTCCGGATGAGTTCGGGCGGCACAAGGCGCTGGACCTGATTGGCGATCTGGCGCTGGTGGGTCGGCCGCTGAAAGCGCGCATCGTAGCGCATAAGGCCGGCCACGCGCTGCACACGCAGCTGGTCACTCGCCTGCTTGCGGACCACACTCTGTGGACCGAGACGACCGCGTCGCAAGATTCCGGCGATGCGCGACCCTCACTCGCCGACTCTCTCCCTGCAACATCCTAGCTTCTACGAAGTTTTCACGCGCGACGAATAATCACAAAATGAATCAGGCGGCGCGTGCGGAAGCCGAGCTTTTCGTACAAATGAATTGCGGACACATTTTCCTGGCGCACGTGGAGAATGGGTGTATCACCGCGCTGCATGATTTTGCGCATCAGAATGGACATTAATTCTCGCGCATAGCCGCGGCCTTGAAATTCCGGATGCGTGCAGACGGCGCTGACCTCCGTGTAGCCGGGCAAATGCAGCCTCTCTCCGGCCATGGCCACCAGTCGCTTGCTTTGACGAATCCCCAGGTACTCGCCCAGTTCGCGGGTACGCGTGCCAAACGGACCGGGCTTGGTCAGCTCGGCAAGCGCGACCATTTCCGGCACATCCGCAGGTGTTAGTTTTTCGGCTGGATAGCCATCCTGCGCAAGATTGGGCTTCGCGCAGAGCATCTGTACCAGCGGCGATGCGTGGACGGTGATCCAACCCGCGGGAATTTGCGGCGGTTGATCGAGGAATAACACCGCGGCGGCACGCTGCAGAGCTTTCGCGAGCGACGCATAGGCGTCGCTGGTCGGTTCAGCCATGGCGGCGAGCAGAGTTACTTCAGGCGCGTAACGTTTCGCGAGTTCGTCGCCTTGGGCGAAGTGTGCGTGCAGCGTCGAGAGAGAATTCCAGATCGGATTGTCCAGGCTGTGCATCGTCTTCGGCGTTTCGAAAGCTTCCTGAGTTTTCATCGCTGATCTTTTGATGCTCGCACAATTTATGCGCCGGGTGAAATCCGCGCTATCCGGATGTAGCGGCCAAATTGTCCTGTGAATTTGCAGCTACTGGAGCGGCGGGCTGTGTGGCGCGCCGGTGCGGGCGAGGCGAAAAAAAGTCAAAAGCGGCCAGAGATCCTTATCCCGCTTCCGCGGCATCAGGAGGAAGGCGCACGACGGCGAATGCACTCGGTTGGTGCGACCTACGCAGCGCGGGGAGCGGCCGAAGGTCGGTCGGGCTGTTTTGATTGCTAAACTTGCACAGGGAAGCGACAATAACTCTCGCATGGCTGCCGCCGACACTGTGATTGTGATTTTGGCTGCTGGGAAAGGGACGCGGATGCGTTCCGATCTGGCCAAAGTACTGCATCGCGCGGGAGGGCGGCCGCTGCTGGAGCACGTGATCCGCGCTTGCCAGCCGGTGAAAGCCGCGCAGGTGCTGGCCGTCGTGGGGCACCAGGCTGAAGAAGTGGGCGCGCTGGCCGAAGCGCTGGGCGCGGATACGGTGAAGCAGCAGCCGCAGCGCGGCACGGGACACGCGTTGCAAGTGGCGCGGCGCGCGATGCGGAAGAGCGCGAAGCTGGTGATTGTGGTTCCCGGTGATGCGCCGCTGCTGCGCAGGGAAACTTTGCTGGCGCTGCTGGACACGCATCGCCGCGGCGAGGCGGCTGCGACGATCCTGAGCGCCGAACTGAGCGATCCCACGGATTACGGCCGCGTGGTACGCGATTCCGAAGGTCGCGTGCAAGCCGTGGTCGAAGAAAAGGCTGCGACGCCGGAGCAGCGCGCCATCCGCGAAGTGAATTCCAGCATTTATTGCTTCACGCTGGAAAAACTGTGGCCGTGCCTGAACGCGCTGCGGCCGAACAATGCGCATCGCGAGTTGTATCTGACCGACGCGATCGCTTTGTTGCGGCAGCGCAACGAACGCGTGCTGGCGCACGTGGCTCCGGACGCGAACGAGATTTTGGGATGCAATACGCGCGCGCATCTGGCGGATGTGGACCGGATTTTCCGTGCGCGCAAAGCCGCGGAGCTTATGGAAGCGGGCGCAACGATCTATCTTCCGGAAACGGTGGTGATCGATCCGGAGGTGAGCGCGGGGCCGGACACGGTGATTGATCCGTGCGTGCAATTGCTGGGCAAGACGCGCATCGGCGCGCGCTGCACCATTCAGACCGGGAGCGTACTGCGCGATACGCGGGTGGATGACGATGTTTTCGTCGGCGCGCACTCTGTTTTGGATTCCAGCCGTGTCGCGGATCAAGCGCACGTGGGGCCGTTTGCGCGCCTGCGTCCTGGGGCGGACATTCGCGCGGGCGCGCACATTGGAAATTTTGTGGAAGTGAAAAATTCGGTGGTGCACGAGGGCGCCAAGGCCGGGCACCTGACGTATCTGGGCGATGCGTCCATCGGGCGCGAGGCGAACATCGGCGCGGGGACGATTACTTGCAACTACGACGGCGTGGCAAAGTACGAAACCACGATCGGCAATCGCGTTTTTATCGGCAGTGACAGCGCGCTGGTGGCGCCGGTGCGGATTGGCGACGGCGCGTATGTCGCGGCCGGGTCTACGATCACCGAAAATGTTCCCGCGGATGCACTGGGAGTGGCGCGCGGACGCCAGACGAACAAGGCCGGTTGGGCCGCGGCGCGGCGGCGGGAGATGGCGCGGGCTGGGCGCAACGCGGCGCGCAAGAAAACGAAACGCGGCGGCAAGCTTGTGCGGCGGGCGAAGGTGAAAGTGCGCCGGCGTGCGAAAAGAAAAACTGTGAAGCGTTCCCGCCGTTAGGTCTGTCTCGCAAACGTAACATCGGTATCGGCTGCGCGCCGCGAGTATGGGAAAAGGGCGTCGCCGCACGACCGATGTTCGACATCGGGCATTTGAGGAAGCCCAAGGTAGAGGGCCAGATGAGCAACGTCAGGGTACTGGTGGGAACAAGGAAAGGTGCATTCATTCTGACGTCAGACGGCAAGCGCGAACACTGGGATGTCAGCGGCCCACATTTTGCCGGGTGGGAGATTTACCACCTCAAGGGCTCGCCGATTGACCCCAACCGCCTGTACGCGTCGCAGTCGAGCGGCTGGTTTGGACAAGTGATCCAGCGCTCAAACGACGGCGGCAAGACCTGGGAAACTCCCGGTGGGGAGCAGATGCCGAAGCCGGACGCCCCGCCTGCAGGGAAGAGCAACAAATTCGTCTATGACAGCGCTTCCCCCACTGGCAAGCCACTCACCACTCATCAGTGGTACGACGGCACCCAGCATCCCTGGGAGTTCAAGCGCGTCTGGCACCTTGAACCGTCGCTCACCGATCCGGACGATGTCTATGCCGGAGTAGAAGACGCTGCGTTGTTCCGCTCCAGAGATGGCGCTCACACCTGGCACGAAGTCGCAGGACTCCGCGGCCACGGCACGGGGCCACAGTGGCAACCCGGCGCCGGCGGTTTGTGTTTGCACACAATTATTCTGGATTCCAAGGACCCGAAGCGGATGTTCATCGCGATTTCGGCTGCAGGCGCGTTCCGCACGGATGATGGCGGCACCACGTGGCGACCGATCAATCGTGGCCTGCATTCTCAGTACATTCCCGACCCGAATGCTGAGATAGGCCACTGCGTCCATCATGTCGCCATGCATCCTGCTCGTCCCGGCGTCTTGTTCATGCAGAAACATTGGGACGTCATGCGCAGTGACAACGCCGGGGACTTTTGGCAGGAAGTTAGCGGAAATCTTCCCACCGACTTCGGCTTCGTGATCGATGTTCACGCGCACGAGCCGGAAACGATTTACGTCGTGCCGATCAAAAGCGACGGAGAGCACTTCGTGCCGGATGGCAAGCTGCGCGTCTACCGCAGTCGCAGTGGCGGAAACGAGTGGGAGGCGCTCACCAAAGGTCTGCCGCAAGCCAACTGCTACGTCAACGTCCTGCGCGATGCCATGGCCGTCGACTCCCTCGATAAATGCGGCGTCTATTTCGGCACCACCGGCGGTCAAGTGTACGCATCCGCCGATGCCGGAGACAGCTGGTCGCCCATTGTGCGCGACCTTCCAACCGTGCTTTCGGTTGAGGTCCAGACGCTGCCATGATTCGCGTCGTTCTCCCGCCGCACCTCCGTGGGCTCGCGCGCATCAGCGGCGAAGTGGAACTCGACCTTCCTGCACCCGTCACCCAGCGCTCTGTCATTGACGCCCTCGAGAGCCGCTACCCGATGCTGAGCGGCACGATCCGCGACCACGTCACGCAAACCCGTCGGCCTTTCCTGCGCCTCTTCGCCTGTGGCGAAGACCTTTCCCATGAGCAGCCGGACACCCCACTGCCTGACGCGGTTGTCTCCGGAACAGAACCCCTCTTAATCGTTGGCGCCATCGCCGGTGGCTGACGGCCCTGTGCAATTGATTACGGCGGGAGCTTGACTCTTTTTCCATGTTGACTTAAATCCATATTTCTGCAATCATCGAAATATGCCGACCCTATCATCGAAGAAAAACGCCGAGCAGATAGCCAAATTTGCTGACATATTCTCCGCAATGGGCACAGAACCGCGCCTTCGCATCATGCAGTTGCTTCTCTCTGCGCATCCTGAAGGTATGGTCGTGGGCGAAATCCAGTCCGAGCTTGATATTCCGAGCTCCACGCTGTCACATCACCTCGACAAACTAAGGAACGAAGGCCTGGTCGTCGTTAGCCGCGAGAGTACATTCCTTCGCTACTGCGCCGACACCGAGGCGCTGCAAGAAGTGCTCCAGTTTCTCTATGCCGAATGTTGTACGCGAAATAAAGCCGTCGCACCGCGCGACATGATTCAAATCTGTAAGTAACGGGGGCACGCATGGCCGAAGCGAACATTAAAGATGCCGTGAAGGAAAAATATGGCGAAGCGGCACTCCGCGCCACCGCTGGTGGCAGCTCCTGTTGCGGCGCAACGGCAGCCTCCTCAAGTTGCTCCTGCGATCCCATCACGTCGAATCTGTACGATGCAGCGCAAGCCGGTGAGATTCCCGCCGAAGCGATGCAGGCTTCGCTCGGCTGCGGAAACCCCACAGCCCTCGCCAAGCTCAACGCCGGCGAAACCGTTCTGGATCTCGGTTCAGGCGGCGGCATTGATGTGCTGCTTTCCGCGCGGCGCGTAGGTCCCACCGGAAAAGCCTACGGCCTCGATATGACCGACGAAATGCTCGCGCTTGCCGACGAGAACAAGAAAAAAGCGGGAGTCGAGAACGTGGAATTTCTGAAAGGCGAAATCGAGCACATTCCGCTGCCCGATAATTCCGTCGACGTCGTCATCTCGAATTGCGTGATCAATCTTTCCTCCGACAAAGACGCTGTGCTCCGCGAAGCTTTTCGCGTATTGAAGCCCGGCGGCCGCTTCGCCGTCGCGGACATCGTCACCTCCGGCGAAATGCTGCCCGAAATTCGCGAGAGCGTCCTGCTCTGGGTCGGATGTATCGCGGGCGCGCTCGAAGAAAGCGATTATCTCAGCAAACTCAAGGGCGCCGGATTTTCCGAAGCTGAAATTGAACCCGTACGCATCTATCGCGCTCAAGATGCCCGCGAATTTCTCTCCGGTCGGGGCTTCGACGTGGACGCAATCGCGCCGCAAGTAGACGGCAAATTCTTCAGCGCCTTCATCCGTGCCACAAAACCAGCGACGCGCCAATAAAAGAGGAGGCGCGAACCGACGGCTTGCGCCTCCTCTCGTTCAACTGCCTAGCCTGCTTCTAGCACCCGTTGCAGGAACCGCAACAGTCGGCGGAATCGCAGCAGGTTGTGTTCGCCGCCTGCACCGCTCCTGCAAAACCAAGCACTATCACTGCCATCAACACAAGTGATCTAATCTTCTTCATGGATTTTCTCCTTTGAGAAATCAAATGTGGTTTTCTTGACCGATGGCGATGCCACCGGAAGGATGCCAGAGTAATCTTCAGGCGCGATTTCTAGATGCGAAGCAGCTGGGTTTCCAGGAGTGTGTCTCTGCCGCTGTGCCAGAGGGGCGGAACAAGTTCTACGGAATGAAGGGATCGAATTTTCGCCATGGTGAAATCGGACGCCAGAACGAAATCGCTCGCCGGAGCGATGTGCGGCGTCACCGTCTCCGGCTTCGAGGTGGCCGTCACTTCTATCGGACAGCACGACGTGCCGCCGCCGCGAAGCGGCTTCGGCCCATTTGGTTTCGGCGGAGTGTTGCTGCCGGAACGGTGAGGGCAATTCGGCATGTCCGTCATGACGTCCGGCTGATTCTGTTCGGTTGAATTCTCGTGCATCGAAGGCGCGCTGCTTACACCAGAACTCGCAAGGATCGGTACGGTGCAGCCCATAAGGCACGCAAGAACCGCCAGCCACAAGGAAAGTCCTGTGGCGCAAGCTGATCTCAACATGTCAATCGATGAACGCATCCTCGGTAGCCTATACCCGTCGAGTCGCCAAAACAACGTTGTCGAACTTGTCCCGTTGGGGATTGCCACGATGTGTCATTCGGGGAGGATGGCGTTCCCTGCAGAGGCGGGATAATGTGCTTGACTGGCTGGGTAGGTTGGAGTTTCGTAGGGGCGACGGCGGCGCAGTCGGCTAGATTTGCGGCGGGGATGGAAATTTGCTGCTGCGAGCGGAGGATAGGGCGATGGCTACTGGTGCCGGATCGGGGACACATCCTATGCATAAGGCGATGGCTAGCCATACCCGTCCTGGGGATTTGCCTTGGGTGCCTTGGGCGCCGGGACATTTCATCAAGTTGATCAAATTGAATCCGGTGACGGGGCAGATCATTTTATTTATTCGATCGGTGCCGGGAGCCGCCCTGCAGATGCATTTTCATCCGGGGACGGTCGTTGTGTACACGGTGCAGGGGGCGTGGACTTACGACGAGGGTTGGGTATCGGAAACGGGGGACGTGGTGTTCGAGGTGGCCGGGTCCACGCATTCGCCGCGGATGGTGGGGAAGGAAGATACGATTGTGTTTGCGGTGATCGAGGGGGCGCTGGATTTTGTGGATGAGAAAGGGCAGACGATCGCTACCGAAAATTGGCAGACATTTTTGAAGAGGTATCTGGATTATTGCGACGAGACAGGGTTGGTGGCGGCGGAGATTACCAGGTTTTAGAGGGGGGCGGTTCACCGCGCAGACGCAGAGAAAGCGGAGGAGATCCTTCGCTGCGCTCCGTTCCCGGAATTACTCAGGGCGGGCGGGATGACGAGGCGCGTTTGCTGGCCCGAGCGGACGATTCAATCTCAGCGGTCGCAGCACAGACAGCAGTGGCTGTGCCACAAAAACGCGGGCTGCGGCGTGTCGTGTGCACATGCTAAAATAAGTGGAGGCGAGGCACGATTATGAAGTTTGGCGTGGTGCAATTTCCTGGGTCGAACTGCGATGCGGACGCTTTCCATGCGGTGAGCGCGATTGTGCGCCAGCCGGTGGAGTTTATCTGGCACCAATCGACGGATCTGGCTGGTTGCGATGTGGTGATTTTGCCGGGCGGATTTGCCTTTGGGGATTACTTGCGGACCGGGGCGATCGCGCGGTTTTCGCCGGTGATGAAGGCGGTGGAGCGGTTTGCGCGGGGCGGCGGGCTGGTGCTGGGGATTTGCAACGGATTTCAGATTTTGCTGGAAGCAGGGTTGCTTCCTGGCGCGATGATGCGCAATCAGGCGCTGCGATTTTTGTGCCGGCAAGTGCATATTCGCGTGGAGGCGACGGATACGCCGTTTACTGCTGCGGCGACGCGCGGGCAGGTGCTGGAAGTTCCGATTGCGCACATGGAAGGAAATTATTTCTGCGAAGGGGCGGAGCTGGCGGAATTGGAACGCAATAACCAGATTATTTTTCGTTACGTGCCGGCGGATGGCGGCGAAGTGGACGCGAGCGACCGCGGGGCGAATCCGAACGGGTCGTTGCACGCGATCGCGGGCATCTGCAATCGCGAGCGCAATGTGCTGGGATTGATGCCGCATCCGGAACGCGCGGTGGAGTTGGGACTGGGATCGGCGGATGGCCTGGTGATTTTCCGTTCGCTGCTGGCTCGCTCGGCGGCTGATGCGAGTGCGCCGGCGCATGCGTCGGGAGTTACGGCGGCGGTGCCGGCTTAGAGTTTGCAGCTCTTCTTTTTTGATTATGCCTAGAACAAATGATTGATACCGAAATTAAGGTTACCCCGCAGCTTGCGACCGAGCACGGCCTCTCACCTGAAGAATACGCGCGCACGAAGAAAATTTTGGGGCGCGATCCCTCGTTTACGGAGCTGGGAATTTTCAGCGTGATGTGGAGCGAGCACTGCTCCTATAAATCGTCGCGGGTGCATTTGAAGCGATTGCCGACGCGCGGAACGCACGTGGTGCAGGGGCCGGGGGAAAACGCGGGGGTGGTGGATATCGGCGACGGCATGGTGGCGGTTTTCAAGATTGAATCGCACAACCATCCGAGTTTTGTCGAGCCGTTTCAGGGCGCGGCTACGGGTGTGGGCGGGATTTTGCGGGATATTTTTACGATGGGGGCGCGGCCGATTGCGGTCATGGATTCGTTGCGATTTGGGCCCATTACCGCGGGGCCTGGCGCGGGCGGGGCGACGGCGGAAGAAATTGCGCGCAACCGGCATATTTTGGATGGCGTGATTCGCGGGATTGGATTTTATGGCAACTGTTTTGGAGTGCCGACGGTGGGCGGCGAGGTGCTGTTTGAGGCGTGCTATTCGAATAATCCGCTCGTGAATGCGTTGGCGCTGGGAATTTGCCGGCGCGAGGAATTATTTTTTGCAAAGGCGCGCGGCGCTGGGAATCCGGTGATTTACGTGGGCGCGAAAACGGGGCGGGACGGGATTCATGGGGCGTCGCTGCTGGCGTCGGCGGAATTCAGCGAGGAATCACAGCAGAAACGGCCGAACGTGCAGATGGGCGACCCGTTCATGGAAAAATTGCTGCTGGAAGCCTGTCTGGAGGCGATGCGCACGGGCGCGGTGGTGGCGATTCAGGATATGGGCGCGGCGGGGTTGACCAGTTCCAGTTCGGAGATGGCTTCGCGCGGCGGGCTGGGGATTGAAATTGACCTGGCGCGCGTGCCGCAGCGCGAAACGGGGATGACGCCGTACGAAATTATGTTGAGCGAGTCGCAGGAGCGCATGCTGCTGGTGGCCGAGCGCGGGCGGGAGCGGGAAGTTTTCGATGTGTTCCACAAATGGGGATTGGACGCGGTGGAAATTGGGCGCGTGACCGAAGATGGGATTCTGCGCGTGTTGAATCACGGGGAAGTGGCGGCCGCGATACCAGCGCACGCGATTGCGGAGGAAGGGCCGCGGTACGAGAGGCCGATTGCGGCGCCGGATGCAAAGGCCGTTGGGATTGGCGCCCGTCGGGCCGCTGCTGGCCCGTTGGCTGCGTCTGGGGCGGATTTGAGTGGGAATTTTTTGCGCTTGCTGGCTTCGCCGACGATTGCTTCGAAGCATTGGATTACCGAGCAGTACGATTCGATGGTGCAGACGAATACGACGTTTGGTCCCGGGGCCGGGGATGCGGCGGTGCTGCGCTTGAAGGAATCTAGGCGCGCGTTGGCGCTGGCTACCGATGGGAACGGGCGCTGGGGATTTTTGGCGCCGCGTTTGGGCGCGATGCACGCGGTGGCGGAAGCGGCGCGGAATGTGGCTTGCAGCGGGGCGCGTCCGATTGCGGCTACGAACTGTTTGAATTTCGGGAACCCGGAGAAGCCGGAGGTGATGTGGCAATTCAGCGAAGCAATTGACGGGATTGCCGAGGCGTGCCGCGTGCTGGAGACGCCGATCACCGGCGGGAACGTGAGTTTTTACAATGAGACTTTGGGGAAGGCGATTTATCCGACGCCGGTTTTGGGGGTGCTCGGATTGATGGAGGACGCGGAGTGCGCCTTGGGTGCGGCATTTCGGAACCAGGGCGATTTGATTTTGGTGTTGGATGGCCTGGCGCAGGGTGGCGGCCTGCAGGCCGCCGCTACGGGAACCGATTTCGCTTCCAGCGAATATGCTAAGACGATTCACGGCATCGTCGCCGGGCTGCCGCCGGCGATTGATTTGGCGGCGGAGAAACGGTTGATTGATTGTTTGGTGGCCTTGGCCGGCGAGCGCGCGGTGCTTTCGGCGCATGATGTGAGTGATGGCGGGCTGGCGGTTTCGCTAGCGGAGGCGTGTTTTGGGCGCGACGGGCTGGGCGCAGAGATCGCGCTCGAGGCTGGGGGCGCGGAGAATTGTGCGGAAGCTGCGTTATTTGGCGAGCGTGGGGCGCGGGCCATCGTATCGGTTGCACCCGCTTCGCTTGCCCGTGTGAACGCGATTGCGGCACAATACAAAGTCGGTGCGCAGCGTATCGGTGCAGTCACTCGCGCTGAATTGCGCATCCAATATGAGGGCGCTGTTGTGATACAAGGCAGTATCGAATCGTTGCGGCGCGTGTGGAGAGAAGCGCTGCCAAAGGCCATCGAAAACGCGTGAGCAAAATCATTCAGCTCGGGGACGATCATTTTCACGACCATTGCGGCGTGTTCGGGATTTTTGGGCACCCGGAAGCGGCGAAAATGGCATATCTGGGGCTTTACGCGCTGCAGCATCGCGGGCAGGAATCAGCGGGGATTGCTTCGACCGACGGGGCGCAGGTATTCGTGCACAAGTCGCTCGGATTGGTGCAGGAAATTTTCACGCCGGAAGTGATCGCGCGGCTTCCCGGCGACGCTTCGATCGGGCACACGCGTTATTCGACGGCGGGCGACAACACGCTGATGAATGCGCAGCCGGTGGTGATTGACTGCAACAAGGGAAAAATCGCGCTGGGGCATAACGGCAACCTGACCAACGCGATCGAGTTGCGCAAAAAGCTGGAACATCGCGGATCCATTTTTCAGACCACCAGCGACACCGAAGTGATCGTGCATTTGATCGCGCGGAGCGGGTCGCGAAACCTGACCGGGGCAATCGCGGATGCGCTCAATCAGGTGGAAGGCGCCTATTCGTTGCTGCTGCTGACGCGCGATGAGATTTACGCGATTCGCGATCCGCGGGGATTCCGGCCGCTCTGTCTGGGAAGGCTCGATGGCGCTTGGGTCGCGGCTTCGGAAACTTGCGCGCTGGATTTGATTGATGCGGAATACGTGCGCGACGTGGAGCCGGGAGAGATGGTGCGGATTTCGCGCAGCGGCCTGGAATCGTTGCATTTCGCGCCGGAAAAACCGCTGCAGCAGTGCGTTTTCGAGCACGTTTATTTTTCACGGCCCGACAGCCTGGTTTTCGGTATGCCGGTAAATCGCACGCGCGAGCGGCTGGGACGTTTGCTGGCGAAAGAGCATCCGGTGGAAGCGGACATTGTGACCCCGGTGCCGGATTCGGGCGTTCCGGCGGCGATCGGATATTCGGCGGATTCGGGAATCCCCTTTCGCATGGCACTGATCCGCAACCATTATATTGGGCGGACGTTCATCGAGCCGAGCCAGGCGATACGAGATTTTGGAGTGAAGCTAAAGCTGAATCCCGTGCGTCGAATGCTAGAGGGACAACGCGTGGTGCTGGTGGATGATTCGATTGTGCGCGGCACGACCAGCCGGAAGATTGTGCGGCTGGTGCGCGATGCGGGCGCGACGGAAGTGCACGTGCGGATCAGCTGCCCGCCGACGATTTCGCCTTGTTACTACGGAGTGGATACGCCGCGGCGCGAGGAATTGATCGCGGCGAATTATTCAGTGGAAGAGATACGAAAATATTTGGGCGCCGATTCGCTGGGTTACGTTTCACTGGAGGGATTGCGGCTGGCGATGGAGGATACCGACGACGCCAACCACAAGTTCTGCACGTCGTGCTACACCGGCAGCTATCCGACAGAGCTGGTGCAACTGGAAGTGGAGGCTCATCGTGAAAGCTGACGTAGAAGAAGCCGTGGCCGCAGACCGAGAGCGGGTGGAAAAAGCGCGCCAGGAGCACCACGAGCACGCGACCACCAGCGACAAGGTGTGGCGCGAAGTGGTTTCCTGGTTTTGGGTGATCATGGCGTTCCTATTGATCGAGGGGACGCTGGTGCAGGCGCGGGTCATTCCGAGCGGGTCGATGGAAAACACGGTGCTGATCGGGGATCACTTGATCGTGAGCCGGTTCGGGTACGACGCGGGCGTTCCGTTCACGCCATGGCATGTGCCGTTGTGGCGCGAGCCGAAACGGCAGCAGATTACCGTGTTTCGTGCGCCGCTGGCCGACCAGGGGTTTCCGGATTTCATCAAGCGCTGCATTGGAGTTCCCGGCGACCACATAAAAATCGTGGAGGGGAAAGTATTTGTGAATGGGTCGCCGCTGAACGAGCCTTACGCGATTCACAATCCGAACGCCGCGGATTCCCCGGTGGAAAATTTTCCGGCGCGGACCGGCGACATGGCTTTTGCGGACAATCCGGAATGGCGGACCGAGCTCGCGAAACAAGTGCAGAACGGCGAGCTGGTCGTGCCGCCGAACGAATATTTCATGATGGGCGATAACCGCGACAATTCCAACGACGGGCGCTACTGGGGATTTGTGCCGCGCGAAAATATTATCGGGACGCCGGTGTTGATTTATATGTCCATCGAGGCGCCGGAGGATGTCTGGGAACCGGGGCACGTGGGCGAGCGGTTCGCGACGTATTTGAACGCCGTGGTACATCCGGGAGAAATTCGCTGGAAGCGGCTGTTCCACATTTTCTGATTCTGGCTCGCGGGAAGAATCAGGCTTCAGGAACCTAGTTCGACTCCTTCAGGAAGCAGAAGAAACCAACCATGCGCTACGTCGATGCAGGGGTAAATATTGCGGTGGCCGATGAAGCCAAGCGGCGGATTGCGGCGATGGCACGCAAGACTTTTACGCGCGGAGTGCTGGCACCGATTGGCGGATTCGGCGCGCTGTTTCAGCTGGACGGAAAACACTGGCGCGAGCCGATCTTGGTATCGAGCGCGGATGGCGTGGGGACGAAACTGAAAATCGCGTTTGCCACGGGGATTCATTCGACGGTGGGCGCGGATATTTTAAATCACTGCATCAATGACATCTTGACGCAGGGCGCGCAGCCGCTATTTTTTCTGGACTATCTGGCGATGGGCAAGATTGATGCGCGCATCGTGGAGCAGGTGATCGAAGGGATGAGCCGCGCGGCGCGTCATGCGGGCTGCGCATTGATTGGCGGAGAAACGGCGGAGATGCCGGATTTTTACGCGGCGGGCGAATACGATCTGGCGGGATTTATTGTCGGAGCCGTGGAGCGAAAAATGCAGTTGGATCCGCGGCGGGTGCGTCCGGGGGATGCGCTGCTGGCGCTGCCATCCAGTGGATTGCACACGAACGGATATTCGCTGGCGCGGAAATTGGTTTTTGGAGTGGCCAAGCTCAGTCCGAACACTTATGTGGCGGAGGTGAGCAATAAAATTGGGCCGGAACTGCTCAAGCCGCACCGGGCTTACTGGCCGCTTTTGAAAAGTATTTTGGCGCGCGGGTGGGTGACGACCATGGCGCACATTACCGGCGGCGGGATTACGGGGAACTTGCCGCGGGCTTTGCCGGCGAATGTGCAGGCGGTGATTGATTTGGGTTCCTGGCCGGTGCTGCCGATATTTCGTTATTTGGCGCGAGTGGGCGGGATGGAGCGGGACGAGCTGCTGAAGACTTTTAATTTGGGCGTGGGGATGATTTTGGTGGTGCCGGCCAAGCATGTGTCGAGAGTCGAGACCGAACTCAAGCGGCGGCGGGAGAAATTTTATTTGATCGGCAGGATTGAGCGGGCGGTGCGGGGTAAGCCGCGGGTGATTTATAGCGGGAAATTGGGGTTGTAGGGATTGCGGCGAGCGTCGCGATTTGTTGGGGAAGTCAAAAGATTTAGCACCGAGGAACTGCAGAGAAAAAACGGAGAAAGACCAAGGCGTTTCAGCGCAGAGACCCGCCGAATGTGCCCGGGTAAACGCCCGACGCGGAGAAAACTCACGCTCCAAAAACGGAACGTCTTTTTTCTCTTTTGCTATATGGATCGGGATTGTCCGCATCGACTGCGACTTTCCAGGAACCATCGCTTTGCTTCTTCCAGATGACCAAGGTCATTGCCTTTCTCGCCGGTAGATTTGCCCTGCTTGAATTCCGAGCCGTGCGCAGAACACGACGCCTTGCTGGCGCGCCCGAGTTAGCTGCGGGGGTGAAGTTTTGCCGGTTTGGGGAACTGTGCTAATTTCGGGCGGTCATGAAGAAACGGATTGGCTTGCTGCTATCGGGGCGCGGATCGAATTTCGAGGCTCTGGCCGAGAGCGTGGCGGCCGGGCGCATTCCGGACGCGGAAATTGCGATTGTGGTGAGCAATCGCGAGGGCGCTGAGGGCACCCAGAAAGCGCGGCGGCGCGGGATCGATGCCCCAGTGATTCCGTCGAAGGGGCTCGAGCGCGAAGCTTACGATCATTTGGTGGTGGCGGCGCTGCGGGACAAGAAAGTTGACCTGGTGTGCCTGGCGGGATACATGCGGCTGCTCTCGCCGCATTTTGTCGCGGCCTTTCCCCAGCGGATTTTGAATATTCACCCGTCCTTGCTGCCGGCGTTTCCTGGACTAGAATCGCAGCGGCAGGCGCTCGAGCATGGCGCGAAGTTTTCCGGCTGCACCGTGCATTTCGTGGATGAAAATCTGGATGCGGGGCCGATCGTGCTCCAGGCCTGCGTGGCAATTGAGGACGCGGATACGCCGGAGACTTTGGCGGAGCGGATTTTGCGTGAGGAACATCGCATTTATACCGAGGCCGTGCGGATTGTGCTCGAGGGACGGTATCGAATGGAGGGGCGGCGCGTGCTGCTCGATGCGCCGAAAGGGGCGGGGGAAAAATAGTGTCGTCCGCAAAATTCAAGCCGGTCAAAGAACAGCTCGCGTACCTGAAAAAGGGCGTGGCAGAAATTATTCGGGAAGAAGAATTGCAGGCGAAGCTGGAGCAGGCGGTCAAGACCGGGAAACCGCTGCGCGTGTATCTGGGCGTGGACCCGACGGCGCCGGACATTCATCTGGGACATACGGTGGTGCTGCGGAAACTGAAACAATTTCAGGATATGGGGCACACGGCGGTTTTTTTGATTGGGGATTTTTCGGCGATGATCGGGGATCCGACGGGGCAGTCGGAGACGCGTCCGCCGCTGACGCGCGAACAGGTTGACGCGAACGCGAAAACGTATCTGGCACAAGTCTACAAAATCCTCAACCGGGAAAAGACGGAGGTTCGCTACAACAGCGAATGGCTGGGGAAATTGAGCAGCACGGAAGTGGTGCAACTGTGCGCGCATTACCGGCTGGCGCGGATGCTGGAGCGCGAGGATTTCCGTTCGCGGCTGGAGGCGAACCAGCCGATTTCGGTGCACGAGCTTTTATATCCGTTGTTGACGGCTTACGACGCGGTGGCGTTGAAGTCGGACCTGGAACTAGGCGCGACGGAGCAGAAATTTAACTTGCTGGTGCACCGGGAGATTCAGCGCGAATACGGTTTGCCGGCGCAGGTGATTTTGACGATGCCGATTCTGGTGGGGCTCGACGGCGAGCGGAAGATGTCGAAGAGCCTGGGGAATTACGTCGCGATCACGGATTTGCCGGGCGAGATGTTCGGGAAATTGATGTCCATTTCAGATGAGCTGATGTGGTCTTACTACGAATTGCTGACGGATTTTGGTTCGCCGGTGATCCTGCGGCTGCGCGAGGAGGTGAGCATGGGCGTGCTGCATCCCATGGACGCGAAAATGCAGATGGCGCATACGATTGTGTCGGGATTTCACGGGGAAGAGGCCGCCAAGGAAGCGGCGGACGAATTCAGGTTGGTGTATCGGGATCGCAAAGCGCCTACGGACATGCCGGAAATGAAATTGGCCTGGGGGAAGCGGCCGCTTTATTCGGTGATGACGGAGGCGGGACTGGCTTCGTCGCGGAGCGCGGCGGAGAGATTGATCAAGCAGGGGGCGGTGGAAGTGAATGGCACGATTGAGAAGGATGTGAAGCGGACGATTGTTTTGAATCCTGGGGAGATGTTGCCTTTGCGGGTGGGCAAGAAGAAATTTTTGCGGGTGGTTGGAGTTTAGGCGCGCGAATTCACCGCAGGGACCCAGAAGACCTCCGAGAAAACCGTGGATCGCGGGCGCGCGGAGTTCGCCCTACCTTTCGGCGCGCTCGGCGAGACGTTTCAGGCGGTGTAGCCAGGAGCGGTTGCGCGCCTCAACGGCGTGTTTGGTTGCGAAGCGGTCGAAGATTTTCGCTAGCGTGGTGGGCATGGTGTAGTCGTCGCTCATGATCAGATTGGTTGCGCTTCCTTCCGCTACAAGGTCCCAGCGTTGCATTCCGCGGACACCGTAGGAATCCTGAAATTGCCATTCCAGATGATGGTCCCATTCGTAGGCGGTGATGACCACGGTTAGCGTCAGCTCGAATTTTTGCAATTTTCCGGTGATGCGAACTTTTTGGCCCACCGCGAAATCCGGCGCGCCGCCTTGGACTTCGAAGTGCGCACTCATTTCTGCGCCGTACCAGAGGGGCATGCGCTGCGGGACGAAGAAGACGAAGATTTCGTTGGGCGTGGTGGAGACTTGTGTCGAGAGTTCGACGTAGGCCATTGCGTGAGATCGTTATCTCATAGTTTGTACGGAATTAAACTTCGACCAGGACCAGCGAGACGTCGTCGGTAGGGGGCCCTTCGCGCCATTCGGCGACGCTATCGAGGATTCCTTTCTTCATATCGTGGAAGGGGAGGCGGGAAGTTTCTTGGACGATTTTTTGCACACCTTCGACGCCGAGCATTTCGCCGCGGGAATTGAAGACGTCGGTGATGCCGTCGGTGTAGAGGACGACGCGGTCGCCCGCGTCCAGGTCCACGTCGAGAGTGGCTTCGGCGTCCACGGCTTCGGGCAGAGCGCCGAGAACCATGCTGCGGGATTCCAGCAGACGAGGCTCGGCCCCATTGCGCGCGATCATGGCGGGAGGATGTCCGGCGCCGGCGAAAACCATGCGGCGACCCGGGCGGTCAATGCGGGCGGCGGCGACGGTGAAAAAGAAAACCGAGCTGCCGATATTGTGCATGACGAAACGGTTTAGCTGGCTGAGCATGGCGTCGAGCGCGGAACCGGCGCGCAGCTGCGTCATCATTTCGGTGTAGATGCGATTGGCGACCAGCGCTGAGCCGATGCCGTGGCCGGAAACGTCGCACACCAGCAAATTCAAGTAGTGATCGTCGAGCGAACTGACCAGGCCGAAATCGCCGCCGATGGTACGCACGGGATGATAGAAGGTTTCGACGCGGACGCCGCCCCAGACCAGTGATTTGGGCGCGAGGCTTTGTTGCACGCGCGCGGCGAGCTTGAGGTCTTCCTGAATTTCCTGGTGCCGCTCTTCGAGTTTATTGTTGACCTCGCGCAGTTCCTGTTCGGCGCGCTTCAGTTCGGAAATATCGGTGAAGGTGACGATGGAGAATTGGCGGCCGTCGGGATCTTCCACGACGCGAGCGCTGATAATGACGGGCAAGCGCGAGCCATCTTTTCTGGGCAGCACGAATTCGAAGCGATTTTTGCCGACCTGCAGGCCTCTTTCGCGTTGCGCAATGATGAAATCCGCTTCCGCCTTGTTATAGAGCCTGTGAATGTCCGGGCCAACGATTTCGCCGCGCGGCAGACCCGTCATTTGCTCGAGGTTGGAGTTCACGAAAATAATATTCTGGCAGTCATCGGAGATGAGTACACCTTCGTTGAGGCTTTCCAGAACTCCCTCGATTTGCTGCAGCCAGTCTGGCTGTTCGACTTCCACTCACGGTCCCCTTTACAACGGAGCTGCCCTTCCGCGTATCTTACCCAATTCGGGAGAAAACCGCTAAACGGCGAGCCGCATCTGGAATAGACATCACGAGTCAGTAAGAACTGCCCCATTTGATGCAATGAATTAGGGCCAAGGAGCGTAATAATGAGTGGAGAGACTGCAGGCGATTTTTCCGCCCGCAGAGTGCGCGCGAAAATATGACTGTGACGGCTGCATCGACCGCGGCTTCGGCCGCGAAACTACCGGGCCTCCCGCCTGGACCCAGAGGGACGCCGCTGCTGGGCCTGGCATTGCACGTATTGCGCGATCCGCTGGCTACCTTGATGCGTGTGGCGCGCCAGTACGGCGATATTGTGTGCATTCCGGTGTTCCGACATTATCGCATTATGCTGAATCATCCGGACCTCATCGAGCAGGTGTGCATCAAGCAGCACACGAAATTCCACAAAAGCACGCTGACGAAAGATGTGACGCAGCGGCTGCTGGGGCAAGGCCTGCTGATCAGCGAAGGTGATTTCTGGCGCCGGCAACGTCGGCTCGCGCAGCCGGCGTTTCATCGCACGCGCATCGCGGAGTACGGGACGACGATGGTCGAGTGCGCGAACATGCAGATGCGCCGCTGGTATGACGGCGAAGTGTGCGACATCGCACAGGAAATGATGGGCATGACGCTGGATATCGCGGTGCGGACGCTATTTGGCACGACGCTGAGCGTGAAGGCGGAGGAGGTGGGCAAGTCGCTGGGATTTCTGATGCGCTATTCGATGCGCAAGGCGCGGTCGCCCATCAAAGTGCCGGAAAGCTGGCCGACGCCGCGAAATCGGCGGGCCGAGCGCGAGACGCAATTTCTGGATTCGCTGGTGTACGGAATCATTAAGGAGAGGCAGGCGGAGGGAAATACGAATCCGCACAACGATCTGCTGGCGCTGCTGATGGGCGCGATGGACGAAGACGGCACGCAGATGACGCCGAAACAGTTGCGCGACGAAACGATGACGTTGTTTATGGCGGGCCACGAGACTACGGCGCTGACGCTTTCCTGGACTTGGTACATGTTGAGCGAAAACCCTGCGGCGGAAGCGCGTTTGCATGAAGAATTGCAGCGCGTGCTGGGCGGGCGCGCGCCGGAGGTGGCCGACCTGGAGCGGTTGCCGTATTTGCGCGCGGTGGTGAGCGAAGTGCTGCGGCTTTATCCGGCGGCGTATATTTTGGCGCGGACTTCGATCGCGCCTTGTTCGATTGGCGGATACGATTTTCCGACGGATACGACATTTATTATGGCGCAGTGGGTGATGCATCGCGACGCGCGGTATTTTGATGAGCCGGAGGTGTTTCGTCCGGAGCGTTGGTTGGACGGCTTGGAGAATCGGTTGCCGGCGGGAGCTTACTTTCCCTTTGGTGACGGGCCGCGACGGTGCATCGGGCAAGGGTTCGCGCTTCTGGAATTGGGGATGGTGATCGCTACCGTGGCGCAGAAGTTTCGGTTCAAGTCGGTGCCGGGGCATCGGGTGGTGCCGGATCCTTTGGTCACTTTGCGGGCGAAGTATGGGATTCGGGTTAAGGTGCATGCGCGGGGGTGAGCGCTGCGGGTTCGCTCGCGATCGGACAAGTCAAAAGATTTAATACAGAGGGCAGGGAGGAAAGGCGGAGAAAAATCTGAGAAAGACGTTAGAGACGCACAGAGAAATCCTAAGTCAAAAGAGCCGGCGGGACGCCGGCTCTACTACTTCACAAATTCGGGTGATTCGCCTTTGTCCCAGGGATCGTAGGTCAGGCTAAAGCGGATGCGGTCTGGGATGGTGGGGTGGGAATAGAACATAAACACGGTGATGGAACTGGGAGTGGGATCGGAGAGATCCACTTCGCCGAGAACCTGAAAGGCTTGCGCGGCGACCTGGCTGGAATCGGGAATCAGGCCGTGGGTGACTTCCAGGCCGTATTGATCCGCTTGGTGTTCGAAGTGACGGCTGACGGCGCTCTGCACGGGGTTGGCGATGAAAGAGTAAATCGAAAGCAGAAGCAGCAGCGCCGGGAGCGAGGCCCAATCGTCAACGCCGCGGATCCCCCAGGCGGCGCCGAATCGCCGCAGCAGCCAGCCGATGGTGCGGAAGCCGAGATAGAAAAGCACGAATAAGAATACCGCCGCGAAGAGCAGGCCCTTCCCGATGTGATTGAGAACGTAGTGGCCGGTTTCGTGTCCGGCGACGAGCACAATTTGCGGCGTGGTCATTTTGGCGATGGTGGTGTCCCACACCACGATGCGTTTTGATGCGCCAATACCGGTGACGTAAGCGTTCAGTTCCGTGGTTTTTTCTCCCGCACCCATCCAGAACATGCGCCGGGGAGGAATAGCGACGCCCGCGCGCTGTTCCATCGTTTCCAGGCTGGCGGTGAGCGCCGGGTCCTTTTGCTCGAGCGGCTCGAATTTGTGGAACATGGGATCCACGATCAGCGGCTGAATGAAAACCAGAATCACGATAACGGGCAGCGACACCAGCCAGAAATAAAACCACCAGCGGCGCGGGCTGCTGCGAATTACGGCGTAGAGAATCGAAACCAGAATAATTCCCAGCAGGATTCCGAGAAACTGTTCCTTGGTCCAGTCCCAGAACCAGGACTCCCAACTCTGAATGCTGAGGCCGTATTTTCGCTCGACCGAATTTTCGTAGATGCTCGAAGGCAAGCCGAGAATGGCCATGGTCAAGAGCAGAAGCGGAGCGAAGACCGCGGCTTGCAGGAAGCGATTGCGGGAAACGGATTCGGCCCAATCGCGAAATTGCGGACCGAATCGCCAGTAGAGGATGACCCAGAGGACGAAGATGCCGTAGAAAAAGTCAATCCAGGCGAAACGGGCGTGAAAACGGCCCAGGTCGCGGGCCTTGCGGTAGAGGTCTGGCGGAAGCGTGTAGGCCGTGACTTTTTTTTCCGACGACTGCGGCGGTGCGACCGGAGCCGAGGATTGTGGCGCGGAAATGGCGGCGGGTGCGGAGTCGTTGGCTGCCTGCGCTCGCGTTCCAGCGTGATCCCAAGGCGCTGCGAGCAGCGCAAGCAAGCCCAACACCACGCATAGAAGACATTTCATCACGACTCCGAACAGCTCGGCGGCCAGCAGGCACCGCCAAATTCAAGCGGGGATTATCGCACGGCGTCCGCGATTTGTGCAGGCGATGCTGCGGGATTCCGGTCTTGGTGCGCGGGGACATCGGCGAGGGCCACGCGATAGAACTGGTAGCCCTTCATGTGGCGGCCGCGCTGGCCCATGAACTGAGCGCGATAGTCACAGGAGCCCACGTCCTGGCGCAGGCGCAAACCGGTTTCTTGCAAGAAGGCTGAAACTTCCTCCGGAAGAAGACCGAAAGTCCACGGCTCGCCAATTTTTTCCAGCGAGCGGAGCAGCTTTTCGGCATCGGGAAATGAAGCGGGGTGATCGAGGGCAGAGCGGTGCACGTAGGTGAAGATCAGTTCGCTTCCGGCGGCACAGGAAGCTACGAAACGCAGCACGGACGTTACGGCGTCGGGGGTGAGATAGTTGGTGACGCCTTCCCAGAGAAAAATACTGCGCTGCGCCGGCTCGAAGCCGGCTTGGCGCAGAACCTCTTCCAGGGACTGGCGATTAAAATCAATTTGCACGAAGCTGAGGTTGGCCGGTTCGCGTTCGATGAATCGAGCCAAGCGGGCGCGCTTGGTTAGGAAAGTTTGCGGATGATCAACTTCGAAGATTCTGGCCGCGCGAAGTTTGGGGATGCGAAATGCGCGGCAGTCGAAGCCGGCGCCGAGGATGACGACTTGGCGGATATTTTTCACCAGTGAGGCGACCAGGGCGTCGTCAATCCAGCGCGTCCGGGCGATTCCCGAGGAGCGCGCGCCGGGGACGATGAGGTCGGCTAGCCAGGGGATCGCGCGACCGAGCCCGGGGATCGATGCTACGCGCAAAGCTTTGCCCAAGCCCGGGCTGAGGAAGCAGGCGGCGTAGGGATCGTTGAACAGGCGCTGGCGCGGCGGGCGCTGCGATTCCAGGGCGCGGAAGAACGCCATGTGTTCGGCAGTGCGGCTGGAGCGGTCCATGGCGGTCCTTTCTTAGTCGGATAGGCTTTCCATCATAGATAAGACGAACATTTCCAGCCAAGGTTATCGCGCGAGTGAAAATCTGGCGCGGCGCCGGAAATTGCGGATTATTAAGGATTTCGTGGATGGCGAAGACATATGGGCGCTGGCTGGGTCGTCCATCCTGACCGATGTTTGTACCTGCCGGCAAGGACAGGGTGCCTCTTAGGGTGCGGGACAGAACGCGAATTGCCACTGGCGCGAGCGGGCGGCTAGAATTGGAGTTTGGGAAACTGCCACCTGGGAGAAGCACGATGAAAATCGCACATTGGGGCCTTGGCATTTTGCTGGTTATGCCGATGGGCATCGCGGCGGGACAGGCACAATCCCCGTCGCAGGACGCGCAGGCACCCGCGCCCGCGCCAACCGATTCCCTGGCTGCGGCTGCCAAGCAGGCGCGTGAAGCTAAGAAGGATCAGCCGAAGCCCGCGCGCGTGTGGAATGACGATACGATTCCTAAGTCCAACGCTGCGATCAGCGTGGTAGGGAAGACGCCCGATGATAACGCTGGCGCCGCTGCTGCTCCGGGTGACGCGGCTGCTGCTCCGCCAGCGGCTGCGGCGAATGGGACTGTGGGGGCCGGGGGCGTTGCCGCGGCAGGCGGGGGCGATCGCAAGGCGCTGGAAAGCTCCATCGCCAATGCCAAGGAAAAACTGGCGACGATCAAGGTGGACCTGGATCTGCTGCAACGGACCTACACGCTGGATTCCCAGATGTATTACATCAAGCCGGACTACGCTTCGGACACGGACGGCGCGGCCAAGCTGAAGGATGAACAGGACCAGATTGCGGCGAAGCAGCAGGAAATGGACGACGAGCAGAAGAAAATTGACGACCTGAATGCCGAGCTGTCTAAGCTTCCGGCACCGGCAGCCCCAGCCGGCAGCGACAATTCAAATTAGGGTTCCCTGGCGGGTCTGAATTGCCGGAGGGCCGTTCCGCAGGACGATTCACGAAAGCGGAGCCAAAGTCAAAAGTGCCGGCGACTACGCCCCTGTTGGCGTTCCGTTCCAATCCGGAACAGCACTACTACTAATAGTAGAGATTTTTCTTGACACACTAGCCTCCGCAGAGCAAAATTCCGCTCGTTAACGTCGCGTTACGCGAATATTTCTGTTCGGGTAGCGCTGCGCTTGATGATTCCCTCATTCCCCGGCAACGGACGCACACTTTCACAGGCATTCGGACGCAAAAACGAGAGGGACGATGCTGACTTTGGCAGGTGGAACGGTGCAATGTTTGAATCCGGAATGCACCGCGCGGGGGCGCTGGTTGCGCCTGCACGATGCGCCCCAAGAATGCTGCAACCATTGTGGCGCGCCGCTGCACAGCGTGCCGCCGCCGCTGCCACCGCGGTACCGGATGCGCGCGCGGCCCATGCGGAGTTACCGTCCGCTGGGGCGCGGGCGCTGAGTTTTTGCGGGTCTGAACCGCGGGGCGCAGGCACGGCGGTGGAATTCAGCCCAGCGGAATAACAGGTTGCAACAAATGAAAAGGCCCGAGGTGACCTAGCCGTCTCGGGCCTTTTTATTTTCAGACGCTTCCTGTGCCTGTTAGAAATAAAACTTCAGACCGAACTGGATCAGCCGCGGGTTTCGGTCGGTTGTAATTTGGCCAAAGGTGCCGCTGCCCCCCGCCGTATTGGGATTGAAGAACTGCACGTGATTGAAAGCATTGAAAAACTCCGCCCGGAATTCGACCGATTTGCTTTCCATGAAACTGGTTTTCTTGACGATCGAAAGGTCGTAGTTGTCGATGCCTGGGCCGCGAAGGAAATTGCGCGGCGCGTCGCCAAAACTGAAGAGCGGCACGTTGACGCAATCGTAGGAGCTCGGATTGAACCAGTACGCTCCCGTCACGTTTCCGTTGATGTCTCCGGCGTCGGGACTGATGCAGTTTGCGGTACCGGTATTAAAGACTTGTTGGCCGTTGCGCGGGTTCTCATACTGCGTCGGAGCGAGGACGTTGGGACGAGACAGGTCGGGATTCTGATCCTGCTGGCTGGAATTGTTGTTGGAAAACAGACTGAACGGATTCCCTTTTTGGTAACTGGCGATGGCGTTAAATTGCCAGCCGCCGAGAATTTTTTTCAGGATGCCATTCTCGATGCCGTGGTCGAAGGGAAGTTCCCACAATCCGCTGATCACCAGGCGCTGCGGTGTGTCGAAGTCGGCGAGCGCGCGGTCCAGGCGGTAATCGAGCGGATCGGTGTATTCCGAGGAGCGCGCGCGGAATCCGGAGGTGAGATCAATCGTTTTTGACAGGGTGTAGGCGGCGCGGAAAATGAATCCATGGCTAAAGCGCTTGTCCACGGTTAACTGAAACTCATGGCTGTCGGAAAGACCGTTGCTAAAGTTTGTTAGAAGCTGCTGGACCCCGGTCGGGAAAGCACCCGGATCGGACTCGGGACCGCTGAGCACCGGACCACCAATGAAATCCACGCAAGCCGCGAGCGGCCGTGCGCATTCGGGATTCGTCGCGCCGAAGTTGGTGAGTTGCTGTTGCATCACGCTAGGCACAGGAAAATTCGTCTCGCCACTGGATATTAGTTTTCGCCCCAGGCTGCCGACGTACACCGCTTCGACCATGGTGTTGGGTGTGGCTTGCCACTGGAAGCCGTAGTTAAAGTTTTCCGAGTAGGGCGTCCGGAAATGCGGGAACGTGGTGTAGGCAAATGAGATTTTGGGAACCAGGAAAGCTCCGGTGAAAGTGAAGGGGAACGGGTTCGTCAGCCCCAGAGGCGTGAACGGGTCCGCGACGGGACCGGTTCCTGGAGTATCCCCCACTACGCCCGCGTACGAATTAGGAAAGTTATTCGAAACGTAGCCGAACGGCGGCTGGCCACCGAACTGTAGGTTGAGAGCGCCGTCTTCTATATCGTAGAAAATACCGAAACCGCCGCGCATGACCAGTTTGGAGTTGCCGAACATATCCCAGGCAAAACCGAGACGCGGAGCAAAGTTGTTCTTGTCAGGATAAACCAAAGCTCGGTTGGGGGTGCCGGGGTCGCCTGGATACAAGATATCGGGAGGCGCGTCTGGGAATACGGTCGATTGCGTCCCTGGAAAGAAGCCGAGAATATTGTTATGAACGTCGCTTTGCGGCCAGAAATAGTCCCAGCGCAGACCGTAATTCAGAGTCAGGTGCTTGGTGACCTTCCAGGTGTCCTGAACGTACAGGCCGGTGGCACCGGTGCGGATGCCATAGGTAGCTTTGGAAAATTGGAAGTAGTTGTCCCAGAATCCAGCGACGAAATCAGCCGTTTCGTCTCCGGTGAAATCACCGAAGGTGAAATCATAGCTGCCATTGTTGTAGAAATCGTAATGGAAATTCTGGCGGATGCGGGAAATGTCCGCGCCGAATTTAATCTCGTGCCGGTCACGCGTCCAGGTGTAATTGTCGGACCACTCGAAGGTGGCATCGTGAAGAGTGGTGGGACCCTGCGGGGACGGACCGAGGTTGAAACCGTTGGTATAAATGATCGGAGGCGCAGCGCCTTTGGAATCGTCGGGACTGACATTGGTGAAGCCGAGGGCGGCGGGAGTGGTTTTGTCCGTGGGAGACGCTTGTAAAGTAGCCGTGCGATTGGCTGCGAAGCGGAACTCGTTGATCATCCCGGGGGAAAACGTGTGCGTCCAGGTAAAGGCGCCGATCTGATCGCGGAAGTTGGTTTGAAAACCCGAACCAAGCGGCACGTCACCGCCGGTGGAAGCGCCGTTGATGATCTGGAAGGGATAGGCCTGGCGCGTGTCGTCCACAAGGTAAACGAAGGAAATCAAGTCGCTCTTGCTGAGATTGTAGTCAATATGGGTGATGCCCTGGTCGTCATCAATCGCGGCGGTGGGAGAAGAGATGAACCCATTGCTTCCGACATTTGGCAATGGCAGAAAGTCTTGAATGTAATTAGCGATCACAGGGTTCACGGGAACTTGATTGTTCGGATAAATATTGCCCGTGATCGGATTGGTCAGCTGGGTGCCGTTGGGATCGGTGCAGGCGCCGGCGACGTACGTACTGCACAAGGAGCTGAAGTCTCCGGTGCGCTGTGCGGGAGTGAGCACCGTCAGTTGCGGCGAAGTCTGGCCTACGCGGCTGCGGGTAGCCTGATACGCAAGAAAGAAGAATAGCTTGTCCTTCTTAAGCGGACCTCCAACCGTGCCACCGAACTGGTTGCGTTTGAATGCCTGCTTGTCCTGGTCAACCGGCAGAAAATAGTCCCTAGCGTTGAAGACATTGTTACGGTTGAACTCGAACAGATCGCCGTGAAAAGAATTCGTGCCTGATTTGGTGATCTGATTGACGATTCCGCCCGAGGTGCGGCCGTACTGCGCGTCGTAATTGTTGGTGAGGATCTTGAATTCCTCGACCGCGTCCGGATTGGGACTCACGACGATGTTGTTGCCCAGAAAGTCGGTGTTATTGCCGCCGTCCAGAAGAAACGTGAGGGACTCGGAGCGCTGCCCGCTCACTGAAAAAGGATTGCCCGAGCCGTCGTCGGGATCAGGGGCGAACACGCCAGCTTGCAGCAATCCCAGTTGCAGGGTATCGCGATCGAGCAGCGGCAGGTCATTGATCATGCGTTCGTTTTCGACTTTCCCGAGGACGGCGCCGGTCGTGTCCACTTGGACGACGTTGGAGGAAACCTCGACGGTCTGAGTTTCCTTGCCGATTTTCAGCGCCACGTCGAGGCGGCCGTTTTGATTCAATTCCAGCACGATGCCGTCCTGGATGAAGCTTTCAAAGCCGGGCTTATCTACCGTCAGACTGTACCGGCCGACCTGGACCAAGTCGAAGAGGTATAAGCCGTCGTTGGCGGTAGCGGCGGTGCGCGCGATTCCAGTTCCAGTATTGATGAGGATCACTTTGGCGCCGACGACTACGCCACCGGTTTGATCGGTGACGGTTCCGCGGAGGGAAGCGGTGGTTTGGCCCCAAGCTGAACCACTGAGGACTGCGATGAAGCAAACGAGGAATGCAAATTGCAGCAGCGCGCGAAAAAGTCTCACACCCCACCTCCGTGGTAAGGACACTTGCCCAGGACACGCGGCGCGTGGAGTGCTTGGGACCGTTCTGCTGGAAAACACAAAGGGCTACGGTTTCGCCCCGTAATGAACTACAAACCTCGACAACGCCCCAATCGCTGCAACTCACACAGCCCCGATGCGGGAATCTATAGAACTGCGCGACGCGGAAGTCAAGAAAGAAGCATTTATGGAAGCCATCAAAGTGGTTGAAGTGAATGACTTGTAGTCAAATTCTCAGGGAGGAAAGGGGGAGCGGCCGGTGGGGGTGCCGGCCGCTCTTGGGCATTGGGGTAATGGAGGTGCAGACATTCGAGGCACTTTGGGGAGCCCCGAACACGACTTAGTATGCCGGTGGGGAGTGGGGACGTCGATAGGCCGCTCGGCCCATTTGGGTTCAGTACGAAAGTACTCGAAAGGTGGTTCGCGGCAGTTTCGCTTTGGGCGGGGAGGCAGAGTCAAAAAATTTAACGCGAGAGTGCGCAGAGGAACTGCGGAGAAAAATCTGACAGAGGCAGAGACAATTACCGCCGAGACGCAAAGCGCGCAAAGAAAACCGTCAAGCGAGTGCTCACCAAGCGATGGCGTAGGACAGGGCGCGAGGGCAGGGATTGAATGGGGGGGCGGCCGGTGGTAGTCTCGCCGAAGCAGTTGCCTCGACGTCGCGCGCAGATGTGCGCTGCGAACTGCCCTCTGCCATCCATGGGCGCCACCGGAACAAAACTCGATCGCAAGCCGGCTGTGGCAGCACAAGCCTTGGCATCGGTGCGCCAGCTTTTGCTGGAACTGGGCAGCTCGCGCGGGACCGAAGAGCTGGTCGCGCGCGGCACGAAGGCGCATCTAGAACGCGAACTGGGGCTGGGCAGCCTGGAGCGCGTTGAATTGATGCTGCGCCTGGGCGATGCGTGCGGCGTGCGTTTGCCGGATCGCGTGGTGGCCGAGGCCGACACGGTGCAGGATCTAGTGGACGCGATCTTGCGAACGGAAACTGGAGATGGTGAAAATGGCGGCGCTGCTCAGGCTGTTCACGGCCACGCGGCGGTTGCAGGGCCGCCGGTTTCCTCTGCGTCCCCTTCTGTTGCGCTGACTTCTGCTTCGACTGCCGCTGGTTCTTCTTCGCCCGCGATTCGCCCGGACATCGATGAGCAGATTCGCAAGGCCGAAACGCTGAGCGAAATTCTTCGTTTGCGGGGACGCGGCGAACCGGGGCGGAGCCACATTCAAATTTACGAAGATGACGAGCAGCTGCGCACGATCACGTTTGGCGAGCTGTACGAGCGCGCGTCCGTGGTGGCGGCGGATTTGCGACGGCGGGGCCTCGAGCCGGGGCAGACGGTCGCGATCATGCTGCCGACCTGCGCGGAATTTTTCTGGACGTTCGCGGGAATACTGCTCGCGGGCGGAATTCCCGTGCCGATTTATCCGCCTTTCCGCGCGGATCGCATCGCCGAGTACGCGGCGCGGCAATCAAATATTTTGCGCAACGCGGAAGCGCAATTTTTGGTGACGTGGCGGCAAGCCGAGAATTTGGCGAAGCTGCTGCAGCCGCGCGTGCCGTCGTTGCGCGAAGTGTTGAACGCGCAAAAGCTGGCGAGCGCGCCGGCGGATCCGCAACGGCCGGCGGGCGAATGGCGGCCGGTGCAACATCTGTCGCATCACGCGCGGGGCGAGGATATTGCGTTCCTGCAATACACTTCGGGCTCGACGGGCGATCCGAAAGGCGTGGTGCTGACGCACGCGAACCTGCTGGCAAATATCCGCGCGATTATTTCCGGGATCGATATCCAGGAGAACGATGCCTGCGTTTCCTGGTTGCCGTTGTATCACGACATGGGATTGATCGGCGCCTGGTTTGTGCCGCTTTTTACCGGCATACCGCTGGTGGTGATGTCACCACTCGCATTCCTGAGCCGGCCGGAGCGCTGGCTGCGCGCGATTCACCGTCATCGCGCGACGATTTGTCCCGCACCGAATTTCGCCTACGAGCTGTGTGTGCGAAAAATCGCGGACAAGGACCTAGAGGGGCTGGATCTGAGTTCGTGGCGCGCGGCGACGAACGGCGCCGAGCCGGTGCGCGCCGGGACGATGGAGCGATTCGCGAAGCGTTTTGCGCCGTATGGATTTCGGCGAGAGTCGCTGATGCCGGTGTACGGGCTGGCGGAGGCTACTCTCGCCGTGTCTGTGCCGCCTCTGGGCTCCGGATACAAAGTGGACCGCATCGAGCGCGCGCAATTCGAGTCGGAAGGGCGCGCCGTACCTGTGGCGAGCGCGGATGCGGCGGCGCTGGAATTCGTGAACGCGGGCAGGCCGGTGCCGACGGTGGAAGTGCGCATCGTGGATGGGGACGGCGTCAATTTGGGTGAACGGCGGGAAGGACGGCTGTGGTTTCGCGGACCTTCGGCAACCAGCGGCTACTATCGCAATGCCGAGGCGACGCGCGAGCTGCTGCGCGATGGAAACTGGATCGATTCGGGGGATTTGGCGTACTGGGGCGAAGGCGAAATCTACATCACGGGCCGCGCGAAGGACGTGATCATCAAGGCGGGGCGAAATCTTTATCCGCACGAGGTGGAAGAGATTGCGGGGCGCATCGCGGGAGTGCGCGCGGGATGCGTGGTGGCTTTTGGCGCGCCGGATGAGCGCTCGGGCACCGAACGTCTGGTGGTGGCGGCCGAGTTGCGCGACAGGAGCAGCGCGAAACGGATCGAGGGTGAAATTGCACACGCCGTGGATGAAGTGTTGGGGATGCCTCCGGACGTGATTGCATTGCTGCCGCCGCAATCCATTCCGAAAACTTCCAGCGGGAAATTGCGGCGCAGCGAAACGCGTCGGCTTTTCCTGGAAGGAAAACTGGGGCGCAAACAACAGGCTCCGTGGGTGCAGATCGCGCGCCTGGCCGCGCGGGGCGCAGCGCCGCGGACTTGGAGCTGGCTGCAGCGGACGGCGCGCGGCGCTGTGGAATTTTTCTATGGCCTGTACGCGCTGGCTGCGTTCGGCGTGATCCTGGTCCCGCTCTGGCTTGTCGTGGGACGCACGCGCAACCGGCGGCACGCGGCGCGCCTGGTGCAGCGCGGAGCGCGCATGATGCTCGCGGCTGCGGGCGTGCCGGTGACTGTTGTGGGCGCGGAGATTCTGGAACAGAGAGCCAAGACGGGGCCGTGGATTTTCGCGCCGAATCATTCCAGTTATCTGGATATTCTGGTGATGCTGGCGGCGCTTCCGCACGACGTGCGCTTTGTGGCCAAGGGTGAAATTCGCGCGATGCCCTTCGTCAGCTTGCTGGCGGACCGGAGCGGGCAATTCGCGTTCGACCGCAACGATCCGCAGGCGCGCATACGGCAATCGGAAGAGGTGAACGCGGCGCTGCGCAATGGCGAATCGGTGGTGATTTTTCCGGAAGGAACTTTTACGGCTGTGGCCGGGATACGGCCGTTTCAACTGGGCGCCTTTAAGGCAGCGGTGGATGCGCAGCGGCCGATTTGCGCGGTTTCCGTGCGCGGCGCGCGGCAGATTTTGCGCGACAAGACGATGCTGCCGCGGCCGGGGCACGTGACGCTGACGCTCAGCGAGCCGATTGCGCCGAATCCGGAGGCAGGCGATGACTGGCACGAAATTGTGCGCTTGCGCGATGAGACGCGCCAAACGATTGCGCTGAATTCCGGCGAAGCATTGCTCTAGATTTGGATCTGGATATCGGAGTTAGACAGGCGAGCCAGATTTTCAGTAACCCTTTTGACCTGAGCAGCATCCAAAAAATACCAGCCCGCGCAGATGTCTGCGTGGCCCTTCCCGGGGCTGCGACGGCGTCGTAAATCTATCAGGGCGGGAGGTCGACTGTCCCGGTCGCCTGGGAAAGTCCCGCACCACATCCTAAGGAGAACAATTCATGGTACGGAAAGTGTCGTTACTGGTGGGTTTGCTATTTTTGTTTTCGCTCGGGGCAGGAACGCGCGCGAGCGCACAGGACAAAGTGGAGGTTTACGGCGGATATTCGTTTTTCCATCTGCAGAATTCTCCGGGGGCCAACAATTTGAACGGATTCATTCTCTCGGGCGAGTACAAGTTTGCACCGTGGTTCGGCGCAGTCGGAGAAGTCGCCGGGGATTACGGCGGCGGATCATCGGTGACGACGTATTTGGTTGGTCCGCAGGTATCGTTTCCGGCGCGCATCTCGCCGTTTGCGCATTTCTTGATCGGCGGAGCGCATTACGGCCAGACGGGCTTTAACGACAATTCCTTTGCGACGTCCTTGGGATTCGGGATTGATGCGAAAATCGCTCCGGTAATTAAGTGGCGGATCATCGAGGGCGATTATGTGACGACGCGCTTCGGCGGAGGCGTGCAAAACAATGCGCGGATTTCGACCGGGATTGTCCTCCGGTTCTAACCCGACATGATGATGTACGGGGACGGTAGGATTCCGTCCCCGTTCTTTTTTATTGCTGCTCCAGCACGAAATTCACTGTGATGAAGGTTTCGACTTCGACCGGTTCGCCGTTGAGGCGCGTGGGCTGGTAGCGCCACCTGCGCACGGCTTGCAATGCGGGATTGGCGAGGATGGGATTTCCGCTGATCACTTCCAGCTGGCGGACGCTGCCGTCGGTCGAGATGATGGCGCGCAGATAAACTGTGCCGGCCAGATGCATGGTGCGCGCGATGACGGGATATTGCGGCTGCACTTTGTAGATGAGCGCGGCGGCCATTACGCCTTCGCTGCGGTGCAGGGGCGCTTTATGTTCTGGCGGCTCGGGCTTCTTGATTTCAAGCGGCTTGCCGCCGGGGTCTGCGCCGAGAATCCAAGGGCCGGGGCCTGCGGAGCCGTCCATTCCATCTTCGCCGATTGCTGGCGTGGAATCACCGCTCGATGCGTTTGCGTCATTAACCGGACGCGAAGGCGCGGCAATCGCGGGCTTCGCGCAATAGAGGCAGGGCACGGGCCTGCTGCTGCTCGTCGGCGGATGCGGGCGCGGCGTCGCGTGTTTTTCCGCAGAGCCACCGCCGCCGGGATACGGCGGTGTGGGCGTCACGTTGAACAGACCGGGCAAGACAGCTGGCGTGACGAGCGGCCACACGAGCATCGCGCCCAGGAGTAAGGCTTCCAGCACCACGGAAATGATCAGCGCCTTCCGGCGCAGATTGCGGGCGCGATCGCGAGATTCAGAATCGTTTTCCAGCATGCACTGCGACAAGCTGCCAAGATCGCTCACGGACACACCTCCGGCTACTCGATTCCTACACATGGGAACGGCATCAAGGCGCGACCAAGAAAGAAATGGCCTACGTTCATGCGGCCGGGTTTGCAGATTCCGGCCGCGCCGCCTCCGATGGTCTTGCGGAGTTCGCGCGATCTCTTTAAGGATAGACACCGGCGCCTGGGAGTTGTGCCCGCAAGGGCGTCGCCGATCGCCGGGGTGAGGGCGAAAACTGCAACGACGGGCGCTGTTGGGGGTGTAAACCCCTGGAGACAAAATGTTTACAATTCTTGCGCGGGGGAATGCATCATTTTGAACGTGCCGTGCGTCTAATCCCCTATCATCGCTAAGTTATAGTTTTTCTTAGAGGATGGAGGGGGAAGTCATCATGAGCCGAAACTCAATCGAAACGGTGGGAGTTCGTTACACCGGCTGGGCTGCGTTGAACCGCGATCCGCTGGAAGACCGCGTGGAGTTTACCTGTCCGCAATGCGGAGAACAGGGAACGAAGGCTGCGCGGAGGCCGCGTGCGGCGTATCACTTCACCGACGGGTTCGTACAGGACCTGGAAGGCGAAGCGACGACCTGCCGGAGCTGCAAGAATTCGCTGCGGGTTGTTCCGGTGGTGATGCTGCACGACCAGGATGAAAAGCGGCGCTTCCAGGCGGTGTTTGCGCTGGATCCTTATTCGAACAACTAAATTCGGGCCGACGGGAAGTGGGCTGCATTGTTTTCGGTGAGTGTCCCGAGTGATGCGTGCTCTTTGCGGGCAGTCCGTAAACGAAAACAGAGGGGGAACGAGCTTAGGCTCGTTCCCTTTTTTGTTTTGGGGCGCAACTTTGCCGCGTCATTACGGCCGCATGACGTTCGGGATCAATTGATGCGGATGCGCGAAGGGCTCCCCTTCGGTATCGAGATGCAGGTGATGGGCTTCCAGATCGCGGCGGACGTGAGTGAAAGCTTCGTCCACGGAATCGGCGAATTGAAGCAGCTTGTAATCACGTTCGTTCATGGTGCCGGTGCGGACCATGTGGCGCCAGTTGAGAACTTTGTCCCAGTATTTTCTGCCGTAAATCAAAATTAAATGATGCGAGGAGAGTTTATTGGTCTGCAGCAGCGTGAGCATTTCCCAAAGCTCGTCCAGGGTGCCGAAGCCGCCGGGAAAAACAATCAGCGCTTTGGCCATTTGCGCGAACCAGAGCTTGCGCATGAAAAAATAGTGGAAATAGAAATTCAGGTCGGGAGAGATGTAGCGATTGGAGGTTTGCTCGTGCGGAAGCTGGATGCTGAGGCCGACGGACGGGCCGCCGGCTTCCGCGGCGCCGCGATTGGCCGCTTCCATGATTCCAGGTCCGCCGCCGGAGCAGATGACGAAGCGGCGCGGTTGATTGCCGAGCGTCATGGCCCAGGAAGTGATGCGATGGGAAAGCTCGCGCGCTTCTTCGTAGTAGCGCGACATTTCCAGCAGCGAGCGGGCGGCGGTAATTTTCGCGCGCGACGCGGGTGTGCGCCGGGCGCGCGCGGTTGCTTGCGTTTGTTTCAGGTGCGCCAGGGCGCGATCGCGGGATTGAATGCGCGCTGAGCCGAACATGACGATGGTGTCGCCGATGTTGGCGCGACGCAGGCGGCTCAGGGGATCGAGATATTCAGCAAGGATGCGGAGCGGGCGCGCGCCGAGGCTTTCCATGAACTGCGGATCTTCGTAGGCGAGCTTCGGTAGTGGCTGGTTCTTGGGTTGTTTTTTGGAACGCTTCATTGCTTGCACTCCGATCCACGCTGCGAGTCACGATTCAATGCTCACCTCAGTTCCCACTGCCGTTTGCTTTCGCTTCTTTGGCGCCGCTTCCATTCTAGGAGAACGCGCGGAAAATGACAGCGGCGGCGCGTCCGGGCAGTGCTGTGTAAGCAACGTGTGTGCGCGGCGGCGAATCAGATACACTGGACAGCGACAGTGAATTTGGGATGAAACGCGTGAATCGCGTGTTATTTTGCGGTTTAATTCGAGGCGGAGCGCTGGCTGCGTTCGCCGCGGCCTGGCTATGGCTGGCGCCGTTTGCCTGGAGCCAGGAAGCGCCTGCGGGACCGCTGCATCCTCGGCCGGGAGTGCCGCCTGAGCAGATTCCTCCTGCGCAACAACAGAATCGTGCGATTCGCGTGCGCGTGAATGAAGTGACGGCGCCCGTGATTGTGCGCGATCCGAAGGGCGAGATGATCTTCGATTTGCGGCAGGATAATTTCCGGGTTTACGACAACGGAGCAGAACAGAAAATCGATCACTTCGACGTGGGCGGCGATCCTTTGTCGATCGTTCTGGTGATCGAGGCCAGCTCGCACATCCAGCCGATGTTTCCCAGCATCAAGCATGCGGGAATCGTGTTCAGCGAAGCGGTGATGGCGCAGACCTCGGAAGCGGCCGTGCTCAGCTATGACAGCACGGTAGACCTACGCGCGAAATTCACGACGGATCCCGACAGTGTGCAGGACGCGATCGAACATTTGCCGCTGGGTGTGAATGATTCGCTGCTGTACGACGCGATGGCGCGCGGCATTTCGATGCTGGATGAACGGCCGGCGGTGCGGCGGCGAATTATGCTGGTGATCGGTGAGTCGCACGACAGCGGCAGTGAGAACAGGCTAGGCGAAGTGTTGCGGCAGGCGCAGCTGGCGAACGTGACGATTTATTCCGTGGGGCTGAGCACGGCGATGGCGGATTTGCGCGCCAAGCCCGATCACGTGAACGACACGCCGGATTTATTGGCGCTGGCCGTGTTCTTGGTGAAGACCGGGAAGAACGCGTTGACGGCGAATTCGCTGGCGGTGGCAAGCGAGGCTACCGGCGGATTGCACGTGGCTACGATGCGCGACCGCTCGATCGAAAAGGCGATTGATGATATCGGCGGCGAGCTGCACGCGCAGTACACGATTGGGTATCGTCCCGTGGGAGATGATCCAGAGGGCTACCACGAGATTAAAGTTGTGGTGGACCGGCCGAATGTTTCGGTGCGCACCCGGCCGGGGTATTACGTCGTGCCGCCGGCTTCGTAATTTTTCGTAAACTCCGCACTACCAATTCCTACTGCTTTTCAGGTTCAGGCGGCGAGGTTGCGGCGGGGTCGTCTTCTTCCAGGATGGCGGCGGCTGCGGCGATGCGGTCGCCTTCTTCCAGGCGCAGCAAGCGGACGCCTTGCGTGGAGCGGCCGGCTTCGCGGATTTCGCCGGAGTGCACGCGGATGACTTTGCCCTGGCCGGTGATGATCATCACATCGGAATCTTCGCGGACTTGAAGCGCCGCGACGACGGGTCCATTGCGGTCGGTGGATTTCAGGTTGATCACGCCTTTGCCGCCACGCGAAGTGACGCGGTATTCGGCAAGAGGGGTGCGCTTGCCGTAACCCTTTTCGGCGACGGTGAGCATGAGCGAAGTGAGCGACTCGCGAATCTGGTCGCTTTCGAGCTCGTCGAGATTTTTCGTTTCTTTCTTGTATTCCTTCTGAATGATACCGAAATCGGGCTGCACCGCGTCCATGCTGACGACGAAGTCTCCCTTGGCCAAATCCATGCCGTTGACGCCGCCGGCTGCGCGGCCCATGGAGCGGACTTCCGTTTCGCGGAAGAGAATGGCCTGGCCATCGTGGCTGGCCAGGAAAATCATCTGCATGCCGTCGGTTAGTTTCGCGCCGATCAGCTCGTCCGCGCCATCCAGATTGATGGCGATGATGCCGGAAGGCCGCGGGTTGGAAAATTCGGCGAGGCCGGTTTTTTTCACGGTGCCGCTTTTCGTGGCGAGGAAGACGTAGCGATCGGCTTCTTCCAGATTGCGCGCGGAAACGACGGCGGTGAGCTTCTCATTTTCCTGGAAGCGCACCAGGTTGGAGATCGCTTTGCCGCGCGTGGCCGCGGCGGCTTCAGGAATTTCGTAAACTTTCAGCCAATAGATGCGGCCCTTGGATGTGAATAGCAGGATGTAACTGTGCGCCGATGCAACGAAGAAATGCTCGACGAAATCGTCGTCGCGCGTTTTCGCGCCGATGCGGCCTTTGCCGCCGCGCGATTGGTGGCGGTAGGTCTCGACGGAGGTGCGCTTAACGTAGCCCGCATGGCTGACGGTGATGGCCATTTCCTCGTCTTTGATCAGGTCTTCGAGCTTGATTTCCTCGACGCGGTCAACGATCTGGGTGCGGCGCGCGTCGCCATAGGATTTTATGATTTCGCGGAGTTCGGCGACGATAACGGCCTTCAGTTTCTTTTCGCTGGCCAGGATTTCGCGCAGCTCGGCAATCTGTTCGCGGATTTTTTTCAGCTCGGCAAGAATGTCGTCAATGGAAAGTTGCGTCAGGCGGTGCAATTGCAGTTCGAGGATGGCGTCAATCTGCGGAAAGCTGAGACCTGTGACTTCGGCGGGCATGCCGTATTTCTTGTTGACGAGCTTCACGCCGGCAACGCTCTTGGCTTTGCCGTCTTCGGAAATTTTTACGGTCTTGTTGGCGAAGAATTCGTGCAAGTTCTCGCGGGCGTTGGCACGGCTGGAGGAACCGCGGATCACGCGGATGACATCGTCGAGGTAGTCGAGCGCGATCTGGTAGCCGAGCAAAATGTGTTCGCGCTCTTCGGCTTTGCGCAGTTCGTATTGGGTGCGGCGGCGCACCACGTCCACGCGGTGCTCGACGAACAGGCGCAGCAGGTCCAGCAGGCCGAGCTCGCGCGGCTGTCCGGCGACGATGGCCAGCAGGATCATGCTGAAGGATTCCTGCATCTGGGTGTGCTTGAAGAGGTGGGCGAGAATAATTTGCGGCTCTTCGTCGCGCTTCACTTCGATGACAATGCGCATGCCGTCGCGGTCGCTTTCGTCGCGAATGTCGGCGATGCCTTCGATCTTTTTATTTTGAATGAGGCCGGCGATATTTTCGATGAGGCGCGCTTTGTTGACTTGATAGGGGAGCTCGGTGACGACGATGTCCTGGCGATCCTTGCCGCGCTGTTCGATGGCAACTTTGGCGCGCACCTGGAAGGAGCCGCGGCCGGTTTTGTAGGCTTGCTCGATGCCCTCGCGGCCATAAATGTAACCGGCGGTGGGAAAATCGGGGCCGGGGACGAGCTTCATGATCTTTTTCAGATTGGCTTCGGGCTCTTCAATCAGCACGATCGCGGCTTCGACGACTTCTTTCAGATTGTGCGGCGGAATATTGGTGGCCATGCCGACGGCGATGCCGGAGGAGCCGTTGATGAGCAGGCCGGGAATGCGCGTGGGCAGGACGAGGGGTTCTTTTTCGCTTTCATCGAAGTTGGGGACAAACTCGACGGTTTCTTTTTCGATGTCCGCGAGCATTTCTTCGGCGATTTTGGAAAGGCGCGCTTCGGTGTAACGCATGGCCGCCGGTGGATCGCCGTCCACGGAGCCGAAGTTGCCCTGGCCGTCCACGAGCGGGTAGCGCATGTTGAAATCCTGCGCCAGGCGGACGAGCGCGTCGTAGACCGGAGCGTCACCGTGAGGATGGAATTTGCCGAGGACTTCGCCGACGATCTTGGCGCACTTGCGGTAGGACTTGGTGGAAGTGAGGCCAAGCTCGTACATGCCGTAGAGAATGCGGCGGTGCACGGGCTTCAGGCCGTCGCGGACATCGGGCAGGGCGCGGCCGACGATCACGCTCATGGCGTAATCGAGGTAGGACTTCTTCATTTCCGATTCGATATCAACCGGGGTGGTGATGGATTTGTCGAGTTCTTCGGCCACTGAGAGTCTCCGTGATGGGGTGAGTACTGATTAGTAACTGGTGCCTCTTAATCGGTCATTCGCCGGTGGCACGCTCACCGACCCTCTACGAGCGCGGTAGGTGGAAACTTGGGCGTGCGCCAACCGCTCCGATCCCGCACCGTTACGCCTATGTTTTGATCTTTTCCAGCACGTATGTCTTCACCGTTTCGAATGCGGTCGCGTTATTGGAAAAACGCTGCGGGCCGAAATATGATTCCAGTTCGTTGAGCAGCACATCGCGTTCAGCTTCGCTGGCGCATTCAAAAGCGACTCCCTGCTCGTTGTTCGGCGTCTGCGTGGGCGTCGCGCGAAAATCGGAGCAGCTCATTCCGCGCAGCCCGGGCAACGTCTTCCATACCAGTTGATAGCTCACCACAGTTAGATATCCAGGTTGACGACGTCGAGGGCGTTTTCTTCGATGAACTTGCGGCGCTCTTCGACGTTTTCGCCCATCAGAGTGGAGAAAATTGTTTCGGCGGCTACGGCATCTTCCAGGCGCACTTTCAGCAGGGTGCGCACTTCCGCGTTCATGGTGGTGTTCCACAATTGCTCGGGATTCATTTCGCCCAAGCCCTTGAAGCGCGTGATGGTGAAATCTTTTTTGGCGTCTTCCAGCACGTAATTGAGCAGGCTGAGTGAATCTTCTTTCACGACTTTGTCGCCATTGTGCGCGATGGTGAACGGGCCGCGATCGAGTTCGGCGATGGCTGCAGCCAGACTGCGCAGGCGCTTGTAATCCGGCGTGGCCGCCAGCGCCCAATTGATGCGCCGCTCGCCTCCATTCTTCAGCACCAGCTCGTGCAGGCTGTGCTCTTCGTCGAAGATGAATTTTGCTTCCATGTCGAGCTTGGCTTTTTCGATCTGCTTCACCAGCTCCTGCAATTTCTTTTTGTCGGCGAAATCGGTTTTTTTGTCCAGCTCGCTTTCGGCCAGCAGGTCCACCAGTTTCGGTTCGCGCAGGCGGCGGGCCAATTTCGCGGCGACCTGATCGTATTCCTGAATATTCAGAAGGAAAGTGGTGAGGTCGGCGCCTTCGAGCGATTTTCCGTTCTTGCCTTTCACGGTGTGCTCTTCGGTGGCGCGCTTCATCAGTTCGCGGGCGAATTCGCGCTCGTCGCGGATGTAGCGGTCCATTTTGCCGCGCTTCACGCGATAGAGCGGCGGCTGCGCGATATAGATATTTCCTTTTTCGATGAGCTCGCGCATGTGGCGGAAGAAAAAAGTGAGCAGCAGCGTGCGAATGTGGCTGCCGTCCACGTCCGCGTCGGTCATCAGAATCACTTTGTGGTAGCGCAGCTTGCTGGCGTCGAAATCGTCTTTGCCGATGCCCGTGCCGAGCGCGGTGATGATGCAGCGAATTTCCTCGTGGCCGAGCATTTTGTCGTAGCGGGCTTTTTCGACGTTGAGGATTTTGCCCTTGAGCGGGAGGATGGCCTGGTAGCGGCGATCGCGGCCGCCCTTGGCCGAGCCTCCGGCGGATTCGCCCTCCACGAGGAATATTTCGCAGCGCGCGGGATCGCGTTCCTGGCAATCGGCGAGCTTTCCGGGCAAGCCGCTGGAATCGAGCGCGGATTTGCGGCGCGTGAGCTCGCGGGCCTTGCGCGCGGCTTCGCGGGCGCGCGCGGCGTCGATGCACTTGCCGATAATTTTTCGCGCGATGGAAGAATGCTTGTCGAAATATTCGCCCAGGCGCTCGTTGACCATCTGCTCGACCACGCCTTTGATATCGCTATTGAGTTTGCCCTTGGTCTGGCCTTCGAATTGGGGCTGCGGAAGTTTTACGGAGACGACTGCGACCAGGCCTTCGCGGACGTCGTCACCATTGATGGTAACTTCGTCCTTCTGTTCCTTGAGCATGCCGAAAGAATTGGCGTAGTAGTTGATGGTGCGGGTAAGAGAGGAGCGGAAACCGGAAAGGTGCGTGCCGCCATCGACCGTGTTGATGGTGTTGGCGAAGGCAAAAACATTTTCCGTATAGCTGTCGTTGTATTGCAGCGCGATTTCCACTTCCACCTGATCGCGCTTGCCTTCGATGTAGATGGGTGAATCGTGCAGCACGCCTTTGCCTTTGTTGAGATGCTTCACGAATTCGGCGATGCCGCCCGTGAAACGGAACTCGGCTTTCTTGCCGCTGCGCTCGTCGTCGAGCGTGATCTTCAGGCCTTTGTTCAGGAAGGCCAGCTCGCGCAGGCGTTGCGCCAGCGTGTCGTAGCTATAGACCGTCTTGCCGAAGATTTCGGGATCGGCGTGGAACGTGATTTTCGTGCCGGTCTTGCGCGTCTTGCCGGAAGACTTCAGCTTCGAGGTGGGCACGCCCTTTTCGTAGGATTGTTCCCAGACTTCGCCTTCGCGCCAGATTTCCAGATCGAGCCAGTCGGAAAGCGCGTTGACGACCGAGACGCCGACGCCGTGCAGGCCGCCGGAAACTTTGTAGGTCTCGCTATCGAATTTTCCGCCGGCGTGCAGGACGGTCATAACCACTTCGGCGGCGGGCTTTTTTTCCGTGGCGTGCATGTCCACAGGAATGCCGCGGCCGTTGTCAATCACGGTCACGCTGTTGTCTTCGTGCACGGCGACGTTGATCTCGTCGCAGAATCCGGCCATGGCTTCGTCCACGGAATTGTCGGCCACTTCCCAGACCAGGTGATGCAGGCCCATTTCGCCGGTGGAACCGATGTACATCGCGGGACGTTTGCGGACGGCTTCGATGCCGCCCAGAACTTTGATGGAAGTCGCGTCGTACTTGTGGCCGCCAGTTTTTCCGGCCGCAGCATCTTTTTCAGCCATGAGTCGTGCTTCTCCTCAGATTGCGTGCGGATGCAATTTCGAAACTAAGCATTAAGGCTGCGGGAAGGCGGTCGCGCGGATGTGCCCGACACTCGCTCGCCGAAACTGCGGCGAGTTACCTTGCCCATTGGTTTCGCTCACCCGAAGTTGGGTCCGAATTCTTTTCGAGGGCGCGCAAGCGCGCCGGCGAAACTCGAAGGGTTGCGGCTCCATCCCATCCCGTTCCGAAAAATTCGGGGAGACGCGGCGGAGCTTTTTTTTGATTTTCCCCTGCGGAAAGGGGATTACCCGGCGCAATTTTGCTTTCTTCTCGCCCTGGCGCAGGCAAGCGAAACAGAGGCAAATTCGGGCCGAATACGGTGCCGCCCAGAAGGAATTCTGAACGGATTCATTGTATCGAAATCGCGGCGTATTCACAAGGCGAAAACGCGAGGCGGGATTGAATTCATCGCTTTTCTATTCAGTGGTTTACGAGGGGTTTGCGGCCGTGACGGCGAGCCTTTGGCCGGAGGGGCAAAACTGGGGGAAAGCAAGCGTTTACAGCATTCGTTTTCGCCCGATTTTCAAGCGATTCCCCAGGCTATTCCATGCGCCCTGATGCACGCGGGGCGATCAAATGCGCATGGGCATTACGACGTAGCGGTAGCGAGAGGTTTCATCGCCTGTCGGGCGGAGTTGGCCGGCGGATTGTTCGTCTTTTAGTTCGAAGCTGATGGGGCCGTCGGCGGCGGCAGCCAGAAAATCCAGCAGGTACTGCGCGTTGAAGCCGATGGCGATGGTCTCGCCTTTGAATTCCTTTTCGATAATTTCTTTGGCTTCGCCGTATTCCGGGCTGGAGGAGGAAACTTCCAGGCCTTCGGTGGTGAGGGTGAACTTCACGGCATGGGAGCGCTGGTCGGCTAGTTGCGCGACGCGGCGCAGAGCGTCCTGCAATTCGACGCGCTCCAGGGAGAGGGTTTTATTCGCGTCGCGCGGCAGCACGGCTTCATAATTCGGAAATTGTCCGGTGAGTTTGCGCGACGTGAGCAGGCGGCGGCCGATCTGGAAAAACAGATGGCTTTCATCCTGGCCGAATTCGACCTGGACGTCGTCGCCTGATTTTCCGACCAGGCGCTGCACTTCGGTCATGGCTTTCTTGGGGATCAGCACGCGCGTCTCATTGCTGAATCCTTCGAACTTGTGATCGGTCTCAACCATGGCGAGGCGATGGCCGTCCGTTGCCACCATGGCGAGCGAGCCCGGTTTCAGCACCAGCAGCGCGCCATTCAGCGTGTAACGGGATTCCTCGAGGGAGATCGCGAAGGTGGTCTTGGCGATCGCATCCGCAAGGAGCTTTGCAGGAATTTTCACCAGGGCGTGCGGGAACGCCGGCAGCGCGGGAAAATTATCCTTGGACATGCCCACCAGCTTGTAATTGCGCCGGTCGCTGATGATGTGCACCCAGTGATTTTCCAGCAGCTTGAATTTCACTTCGCCTTCGGGCAGCAAGCGCAGCAGCTCGAAAAGTTTTTTGGCGGGGATGGTGCCGGCGCCTTCTTTTTTTACTTTGGCGTCGCAGGACGTGCGGATGCTGAGCTCAAGATCGGTGGCCGTGATGGTGAGGCGGCTGCCCTTGGCTTCCACCAAAAGATTCGAAAGGATGGGAATGGTGGTCTTGCGCTCGACGACGCCTTGCGTCAGTTCGAGTTCATCGAGCAGGTCCGATCTTTTTACGCTGAATTCCATCTGGGGCGACCCTCGCAATTTTCCAGCTGATTTTTGCTGCGGCTACTGTACTGCTTTTCTTTAGGTATATAAATATATAAGAAAACCGTCGCCGTCGCCGCATCTGTGGAAACTTCGGAAAACGTGACAAGTCGAATGACGCCCGCCGGTTGCCGCTCCCGGTGTGCTGTGCAAGCGCGCACGGCGCAGAGGATAACGCTCGGGCGAACCATCGCGCCGGCGGCGCCTCCGGCAGCGATGCACAGTTCATGCACAAGGCACTCACAGCTGGTTCACAGGCGATGCACAGGTCATCTCTTCCTCAGCAAACCGGACACACCCACCCGTTCGCTAGGGCGCTTGCAGGGCGGGTTTCGGACGGGCACACAAAAATCCACAGAAGGCCGGAAGACGGAGGGCTTCCAAGGATTAAGTCTAACCAAATGAATCGAGTAGCCTGTTGATTTTCTTGTTCAAATCTTTGTTGGTTTGGCGCTCGGATTCGATTTTGTTGATGGAATGGAGCACGGTGGTGTGATGCTTACCGCCAAACTGGCGGCCGATTTCTGGAAGCGACGCGGAGGTGAGCTGCTTCACAACGAACATGGCCACCTGGCGCGGCAGCACAATCTGCCGGGAATTGCTGCGCACATTCAGATCCTGAGCGCGCAGGCCAAAGATTTCGCCCACGCGTTTCTGAATCTGCTCGATCGTGACCTTCTTTTCCTGCGTCTCGATAATATTTTTCAGCACTTGCTGCGCGGTCGAGAGATTCAGTTCCGCTCCGGTAAGGGAAGCGTAGGCCATCAGGCGGATCAGCGCGCCTTCGAGCTCGCGAATATTTGATTTGATCGCGCGGGCGATGTACTCGGCGACTTCGTCAGGGAGCTGAACGCGTTCGCTCTCGGCTTTTTTCTGCAGAATGGCGATTTTCGTTTCCAGATCGGGCAACTGAATATCGGCGATCAAGCCCCATTCAAAGCGCGAACGCAGACGCTCTTCGATGGAGGATATTTCCTTGGGCGGGCAATCGGAAGAGATTACGATTTGCTTCTGTTGGTCGTACAGCGCGTTGAACGTATGAAAAAATTCTTCCTGGGTGCGTTCGCGCGTGGCGATGAACTGGATGTCGTCCACCATGAGGACGTCCATATTGCGGAAACGGTCGCGGAAAGCCGCCATGCGCTCGAAGCGGATGGAGGAAATCACTTCGTTGGTAAATTTTTCCGCGCTCACATAGGTGAGGCGCATCGCCGGATTTCTGCGCTTGAGCGTGTGGCCGATGGCCTGCATCAAGTGCGTCTTACCGAGTCCCACACCGCCGTAGAGAAAAAGCGGGTTGTAGGATTTCGAAGGCTGCTCGGCGACAGCCAGGGCTGCGGCATGCGCGAACTGGTTGGAAGCGCCGACGATGAACGAATCGAAGGTATAGCGCGGGTTCAGCTGATTGGCCACCGCGTCAAAATCGAGTTTGGCTTGTGGAGAAGCAGGCGCGGCGACAGCGGCCGTGACCGGAGCTTCCGCTTCAACGCAAACAAAATCCAAGTGCAGCTGTGGCTTACCGATTTCGACCAGCACCGCTTTGAGCAGCTCGCCGTACGTTTCGGTGAGGCGCTTGCAGAAAAGGCGCGTAGGAACACGAATCGTCAGACGATCGTCTTCGGAGCGATCCAAGCGTGTGGGACGAAACCAGGTAGCGAAGCTATGTGGATTAACGCGCCGCTCTGTATGTTGGAGAATCTTATCCCAAAGGTTCATCGAGCGAGTCAGCCCTTACCGCAATTTCCACCGATGTGGAAATGCTGTGGAAAAATGCCACCCATGTCGGCGGGTGTATTTTGGTCTGGTGGTTCAGGTACGACGAAGCAGCAGCGTGCCTTGCGTTGCCCGCTCTGATGAATCCCCGTGCCTTAAGCTCATCAGAGGCGTGAGGCGGGATTCTGCCTAAACGGAACGCTGGTAGCAAGAGAAAACTGCGTGCGCACCAGTCCTGCTCTCCACAAACAATTCACAGGATTTCCACAGTGCCGAATTTTAATATTTCCACTTGTAAAAAATAAAATTCGCGTGACCGAATTGCGCCAGAACTAAAAATTTTTCCAGCGCGTGAATTATTTGTTGCGGCGATTAGAGCCCGGCGAGGGTGGGCGCAAACCTGCCATTCAGGACTGCGTCGACATTGTCCAGGGCCAGCATGCCCATCGCGGTGCGGGTTTCGATTGTGGCGCTGCCGATATGCGGCAATAGAAACGTGTTTTCGAGCAAAAGATATTGCGGATTAAGTTTGGGCTCGCCTTCAAATACGTCAAGCCCGGCGGCGGCGATCCGCCCGCTCCGCAGAGCAGCGATCAGGTCGTCGTCGACCACCAGTCCGCCGCGGGCGGTGTTCACGACGATCGCGCCGGGAGGCAGAAGGCTTATGGTTTCGGAGTTCAAGAAATGGTGAGTCTCGGGAGTATCCGGGGCGTGCAGGCTCAAGAACTGGCTTACGCGAAGCAGATCCGACAGATTCTGGTGGCAGACGGCATCGCCTGCGATTTCCGCAGGCAAAGCAGAAGTATTGCAATAGTGGATCTTCATTCCGCATGCTCGCGCACGACGCGCCAGGGCTTGTCCCACCTTGCCCATTCCGAAAATGCCGAGGATTTTGCCGCCCACTTGCCATCCCAGCAGCATGTCGGGAGTCATCGGTTTCCAGGCTCCGGTTCGAACCAGCTCCTGCGCTTCGTACGCACGACGCGACGCACCCAGTAAAAGCAGCAGGGCGATGTCGGCCGTCGCTTCCTGGTTGACGCCCGGGGTGTAAGCAACAGAAATTTTTCTGCGAGCGGCGGCTTCCAGATCGATATGCTCAAAACCTACCGAGTATGTGACGATGATTTTTATGGTGGGTGAGACTTTCTGGAAAAACCCAGAGTCCAACCGGTCCGCCGGCGTAATGAACATGGCCTCGGCTCCTTCGGCCGCCGAGAGCAGGTCCTGCTGGCTGAAAGGAAACTGATTAGGATTTCGCCGCGCGCTGTAATCGCGATCGATACGCTCTTCAATTGCCTTCGTATAACGGGTGGTCACCACCAGAATCGGCTTCGTCATACCTATCTCCTTCTACGTGACGAGGACGCTGCAAGCCCCGCACGCCCACGAGCGCCCAAGCATTCATCGAAAGTGCCAATGAGTGTGTTCCGGGAAGGGCCGCTACCAATGCAACGTCAACTGCGAATTCAGTCGAGGCGGAAGTTAACGCGATCGATGGAGCGGGCGCGGCCGGTGGCTTCCTCCACGTCAATCTCGACGGTGTTCATCTGCACGTCGCCTTCGGCCACTGCGAATTTTGCGGGCAGCGCATCCAGGAAACGCTGCACGATGGGTTTTTTCTCCATGCCGATGACCGAATCGTGCGGGCCGGTCATGCCCACGTCCGTGATATAGGCGGTGCCGCCGGGCAGCACGCGATTGTCGGCGGTGGCGACGTGCGTGTGCGTGCCTAGCACGGCGGAAACTTTTCCGTCCAGATGCCAGCCCATGGCTTGCTTTTCGGAAGTGGCCTCGGCGTGCATGTCCACGACGATCACTTTCACATCGCGGGGGAGCGCGGCAAGCTCGCGTTCCGCGGTGCGGAAGGGATCTTCCAGAGGCGCCATGAACGTGCGGCCCTGCAGATTCATCACCGCGTAGGCGATGCCGTTTTTCGTTTGGCCGACGAAATGGCCTTTGCCCGGCGAGCCAACCGGAAAATTTGCGGGGCGAATCAGCCGCGGTTCATGCGGGAAAAAATCCAGAATCTCTTTGCGGTCCCAGATGTGATTGCCGCCGGTGATGACTTCGGCACCTGCCGCGAATATTTCTTCGGCGAGGCGCGGAGTAATTCCGAAACCGGACGCGGAATTTTCACCGTTCGCGATGCACAGGTCTATAGAGCGTTGCGTGATGATATCCGCGAGGCGGTCATGGACGATCTTGCGTCCGGGTGAGCCGACAATATCTCCGATAAAGAGAATCTTCATTCTGGGGGTTTCTCATTTCGAACTTCGAATCTGCAGCGTTTTGATGTGGAGCGGTCCACTTCGCCGTGCGTTGCTAGGTCCTGAACCCCACGAATAGGTGGGTGCCCTGCGCCTGCTTTCAGGCTATCCACCGGCCGAAACCGATGGACGTGCACAAGGGCAGGACGACGCGGACTCCCTGGGATCCAGTGTTGGTTCAAAAGACCATCGCGACGTCACCTGCGTCGCAGGCCGGTTCCACGAAGTATTGTAGCAGGAATTATCGGCGCAGCGAGCCATGCGAGCGCAGGCGCGGCCTGCGGTCCGAATGAAAAAGGCTAGAAAATCAAAGGCAGCCGTTAGAACAAGAACTTGAATCCCAGCTGCACCAGGCGCGGCGAAGTCGCGCCAATCACATCCCCAAACGTGGAGCTGTCAATATTTCCGTCCACCGCTTGCGGCCCGAAAAACTGCGCGTGGTTGAAGGCGTTGAACGCTTCCAGGCGGAACTGAAGAGACTTGGCTTCGCTGAGCCGCACGTTCTTCAGCAGCGCCAAGTCGTAGTTGTTCATTCCTGGCCCGTAGAAGAAGCGGCGCTTGGCGGTGCCGGGCGTACCCAGGGCGTTCTCGGTGAACGCAGCGGTATTGAAATAGGGCTGCCCGTTGCGAGGATTGGAATTCAGGTTGAGAGCAGCGCCGGTGTAGTCCGGCTCATCCACGCCAAAGTTATTGATGCCATTCGGTTCGGAGCCGAGCAGTGAATTGTCGCCGAAATTCACCAGGGTGACCGGAAGACCGCTGCTGAAGTGGGTGATCCCGGACAGTTCCCAGCCGCGCGTCCAGCCGTTCGATGCGCGCAAGAGCTGCTCGATGGGTAGCTGGTAGTTGTAGCTGACGACGAAATTGTGCTTCACATCGAAGGAGGACAGCGCTTTGCTGAGCGCGGGGTCGAGCGGATTGACCGCTTCGCCCAGGTTTGACGATTGGTCCTCGGATTTGCTGAAGGTGTAACCGGCGAGCACGGTCAGGCGCCGGGTGGTGTGGCGCAGAGTGACTTGCAACGCGTTGTAATTGGAGTTGCCGATCGTCGTCTGATTAGCGTTGCTGCCGAAATTCGAGCCGAGCGGCCCGCGCGTGCCGTTGAAAACCTGGCCGGTGGAGGTGGTGTACTGCGTGTCTTCACCGAACGGGCCGCAGGGAGTCTGTCCGGGAGCGAGATTCGCGGGATTGCTCAAGAACAGGCAGAGCGCAGGATCGCCCGGGTTTGCTTCTTCGAGCACCAGAAGGCGGTGCCCCTGCGTGCCGACATAATTCACGCTGACGACGGTGTTGTTACCCAAGCCGCGCTGCAGCGAGAGCATGTATTCTTCGGTGTAAGGAATGCGATTGCTAGTCAGGTAGTTGGGCAGGCCGGTGATCGGCTCAAACTGTGACCAATCGATGCTAGTGTCGGGATTTTTCGCGCTGGAATTGAGCGCAGCCAGGGTCACCGGAAAGGTCTGGCCCAGATTCTGGCCGCTGGCCGCGGTGACAAAGGGCGTCGCAAAGAGCGGCGGCGCGGGGCTGGTGTAGGTGGTGCCATAGGGGGCGTTGGCGCTCATTACGCCGATGGTGAGAGCTTCGATCGCGGTGTAGAACATTCCGTAGCTGGCGCGGATGCTGGTCTTGCCCGGGCCGCCGAGAATTTTCGCAAGCAGGCCATCGCCGGAAACATTGGGTGAGTACGCCAGGCCGATGCGCGGCGCAAAATCGCGATTGCCCGGAGGCCCCAGCGTGCGCGATACACCGGGATCGGTGGGATAGAGGATGCCGGCGGGAGCGCCGGGAAAGACGAGCGACTGTTCGCCGGGAATGAATGTGGCGATCTGGTTGTACTTCTCATACCAAGGCTCGATGCGGTCCCAGCGCAGGCCGTAATTCAGCGTGAGGCTGCTGTTGATGCGCCAGCTATCCTGCCCGTAAAGGCCGACGTACTTGTTGCGGCCGTAAAAAGGCTGCAGCTGGCTTTGGTTGTACTGGCTGGGAACTCCCAGCAGAAAATCGGCGAAGTCCAGGCCCGTCTCGGTTCCGAAGAACAGGAAGCTACCGTTGAATTGCGCGATGGCGTTGACGTTCACTTGATCGTAGTGGGCTTCTGCGCCGAATTTCAGCGTGTGCGTGCCGATCACCTTGGAAAAATTGTCGAGCCACTGGAACGTGTTTTCAACCTGATTCAGCTCATTCGTATTGGTGCCGATCGTGTAGCTGTTGAATCCAACGCTCTCGACGCCTTCGGTTTTGGGAGACAGCGGCACGATTCCGGGAGTTCCCGGACCCACCTCAAACCCCTGGGAGGCCAGGCTGACCCCCACTCCACCGACCGGTTTGCCCAGGTCGTTGGCATTGCGCAAGAAGCTGAAGTGGAATTCGTTCGCGGCGGATGCGCCCAGAGTTTTGGTGAAGCCCAAGTCCAGCAATTGCGCGCGCCCGGTGTAGAGAGCGTTGAAGCCGGGGACATTTGCGCCGCCTTGCGCGACCGGGTAGGGATTGTTCTGCGACCAGTCGTCGAGAAAATAGTAGGCGGAGAAAAGGCCGTAATGCGTATTGGCGTCGAGGCGGAAGGCGCCCTTGTCGTCGCGCAAAGTTTGGTTGAAGGCCGAAGTGGAAAACGTGCCGTTGGAGTTGTTGGGCTCGGGAATGTATTGCAGCAGGTTGGTGCCTGGAGCAATCCAGGCGGTGGTCGGAACGGTGGCGTTCGGAAAGACGCAGCCGGTTGCCGGATTATGGGTGGTGCAGGGTCCGCCCGTGGGATGCTGCTGCGTAGGACCGCTAAAGTAGTAAGGCTCGCCGGGCCGGACGGTGTATCCCAATTTGCTGGAAAGAGTTGTCGCGATGTTCGGGCCGCTGACAACGCAGGGGATCTCAGTGGTGCCGGCGACGCCGCAGAAACCGAGCGGGCTAAAGCCGCTGGAATTCAACAGCAGATCGGAGAAGTTGCCCGCGGTGCGATCCTGCACCGACGGCACGGGAATCTGGCCGGTGTCCACGCCCTGGGTCGAACGCGTGCCTTGATAATCGGCGAAGAAGAAAATTTTGTTCTTGCGGATGGGGCCGCCGACGGTGCCGCCAAACTGATTTTGGTCGAAGGCTCCGCGCGTGGGAGAAAAGAAGTTGCGCGCATCCAGATTGGTGTTGCGCAGGAATTCGAAAAGATCGCCATGAAAGGCGTTGGTGCCGGACTTGGTGACGACGTTAATTTGGCCGCCGCTGAATTCGCCGTACTCGGCGTCAAAGTTGCTGGTGAGAATGCGAAATTCGGCGATCGAATCCAGATTGGGAACGATTGCCGCGCCCATGTTGACGTCCTCTTCCACGTCGCTGCCGTTGACGATGAAGGCGTTGGCAAATTCGCGTTGTCCGTTGATTGAAATGGTTCCCGGATTCAGATCGCCGGAGGGGGAAAGCGCGCTGGCGCCGACGTCCTGCACGGTGTCGGGCGTGATGGAGGTCACAGGCGCGACTCCCGGCTGCAGCGCGAGCAAATCGGTATAGCTGCGGCCATCGAGCGGCACGGCCGTCATCTGCGCGGCGGTGATGACCTCGCCGATTTGCGTGCTGGCGATGTCCACATGCAGCTGGTTATCAATCACGGTGACGGCATCGGACCTGCCGCCGACTTCAAGGACTGCGTCCATCGTGAGTGCGCTGTTGGCATCGATTGTGATTCCCGTACGTTGATAAGGGCGGAAGCCGTCGGCCGATACTTCCAGAAGGTAGCGGCCGACTGGGACGTTCAGGAAGGAATAGGCGCCGTTGTCGTCCGAAGTGAGCGCCTGGCGCACGCCGGTGTCTGAATTCGTGATGGAGACGGTTGCTTTGGCAACGACGGCGCCGCTGGCGTCCTTCACGGTGCCGGAAATGCGGCCGCCGACGCCAGCGCGTGCGGCCAAGGCCAGAATGAACAGAGCCGCGAGAAGCAAGAGGGTGCGGCCGAAAGACCAGAAACGAGCGCCAAACATGGGTCTCCTAGTTGCAAACCATTATCAACTGGAAAGGGAGTGTAGGTCAGTTGTAAATGGGTGTCAACTGGAGTTTTGTAAGAATTTGGTTACAATCCGCCGCCCGATTGTGGAAATTCGCCGGCCGCGGCGACGGGAGCGCGGGCTCGACCGCCCGCGCTCCCACCGTCCGCATGGACTTGCGCCAAAGCGGATCCCTCGGCTCCGCTTCTGCTAAAAGTGGAAGCCAACCTCCGCGGTTAACGCTCGCGGCGTGACGTAGTGCGTGCCGCTGAAAGTGGACAGGAAATTGTAAACCGCTTCTTTATTGCCGATGTTGATCGCGGTCAAGCGCAGACTCCACTTGTAACGGTCGCCGCGGAACAGATTGTCATCGCCGACAGCCAGATCGAACAGGTTGCGGGAAGCGACACGCGGCGGATTGTGGTCGTCGTTCTCGGTTCCGGGCGCGGGAATCTGCAGGAACTTCGAATTGTATTGCGAGGCGGGGCACAAGCCGGAGGCGATGATGGGCGTGCCGGTGGGATTCGCTGGACTGGGCGGAGTCGCGAAAACGCCCGCGCAGGATAGCCCCGCCTGAAACTGCTGATCGGGCGAGAGGCCGGAGACGTCCACAAATCCCGGGACCTGCGCCCCGGCGCAATTGCCGCCTTCGCAGGGGACGGGACCGGCAACCAGACCGCTATCATAGCGCCAGTTAAAACCAATCCAGGGCCACAACTTCTTCGGCTGATATTGCAGGTGAGTGGTTTCATTGAAGTGTTCGTCGTGGTCAATGCGGAAGGGCGTAAAACTTCCCGCTACGATCGGAACCGCGCCCACACCGCCGATTTGCGGAGTGAAGAAGCGCGCGGCGACGCTGGACATCACGACGAGCGCCGTGAGGCCGTGGAAATTCGGGACATTGGCGCGGATGGCGTAGCCGGGAATTTTCGAATTGTTCCACTCGATGGGGAAAGTAATCGGCGTAGCGCCCAGGATACTGAAGTCGTAGCCGTTGTGCGTGTACTTCCAGATGTACTCGCCGTCGATGACCAAATATTTTCCGAAGGCTTGTTGCAGGCCGGCGTGAAATTCGTTGCGAATGCCGGGAGCAAGAGGAGTGGCGGTGCCCGATGTGCAGCCTTCGTTCTCGGCCGCGAACAGAGCGCCGACGACGGGGTTCAGGCAGCCGAGGCTAGAGAGCACCAGGTTTTCGTTGAATGGAGTTTCCAGAGTGCGCGCGTAGGAAACGCGCAGCACCGTGTTGGTCTGCTTCACGTTGTAGGCAACGCCGAGGCGCGGCTCGGCTTGCGTGCCGTGCGAGAGGCCTTCATAGATGTCGCCACGGACACCGAGGTTGAACGTCCAATTCTTCAGCGTAATCGAATCCTGCACGTACATCGCGAGCTGTTTCACATCCGTATGGCCCGGAAAAAGAAACTCAGCGCTGCTGGTCTGCCCAGCGGAACAGCCATCGCTAGCCGGCAGCGGCGCGGTCCGGGTCAAATCAATGCAACCGAGGATGGGAACAAACGCACCGACGGACCCTTGGCCAAGGTTGGGCGCGAGCGCGCCGGTGCATTGCGTCTGCGAAGTAATCGCTGGATTGGTGTCCGGGGATCCGTCGGCATTGAGGCAGACGGCATTCAGTGTGGGGTCCACGATGCCGAAAGTGTCGCGCTCGGTTAGGAACGTTTGTTCGTAGCTGATTCCGGCCTTGATGTTGTGATTGCCTTTGGAGATGGAAAGTTCGGAATGCAGGCCGGCGTTGGTGAGCGTGCGGTATTGGCTGGCAGCTTCCTGCTGCAGGTTCGAGGGACCGAGGTCAGCGAAGGGATTGTCGCTGCCGTAGTAATTGAACTGGTCGCGGCGAACGAACGCACCGAAAGTGAGGACCGTCGAGGAATTGATCAAGCGCGTCCACGTGGGCGCGATGTTGTAGGTGCCGATCTTGGAGCGCTGATCGGTGGGCCCGACGGGAACACCGTTGGGACCGAGGCCGCCGCTCGCGACGACCACGCCAAACCAGGGCGAGGCAAACTGCCCGTCGAACGAATTGGGCGTCTGGAACCAGGAACGCGTGTAGCTCAGATTCAGATGAATGGAATCCGCGGCGCTCAGCTGATAATCCACGCGGTCGAAAATGTTTTCCTCGTTGCCTTTGTCGTGCATCACGGTGAATTCCGGGCCGTCAAGAAAGCGGCCGCTGTCCAGGCCGCTGGCGGCGATGAAATTCCCCCATTTTTCGCCGCCGTAGGCGAGATCGAAGCCAGCGTTGGCGGTGCCGAACGCGCCGTAGGATGCGGTGACGCTGCCGTGAGGAGTGGTGACGCCCTGGCCGGAGCGCGTGGTGACTTTGATGACCAGGCTGGTCTTGTCCCCGAATTCCGCGGGCGGCGCGCCGGAAATCACTTCCAGCGATTGCACCGAGTCGAGCGGGACCTGGTTCGAGAACACTTTGCTCTGCTGATCGGTGATGGGCTGGCCGTCAACCGAGAAGGAATTTTCCGCGTGGTCACCGAGCCCGTGGAACAAACCGTTGGAATCGGCGGCGACCCCTGGAGTCGAGAGCGTGACCAGGGAACTCAGCGACGAGGACGCGCTCTCGAGCGGCAGCTTGTCGAACAGGGCGCGGTCCACGTCGGTGTGAAATGTAGGCTCGTTCTCGAGCAAATCGCCACCGCCTTCAACGGTCACTGTACTGGAACTGCCGGCGATGGTCAGCCCGATCTTGAGCGCCAGAGGCACCGAGGAACGGACGTCAATATCCTGCGCGTAGGCGCCAAAGCCCGCGGCGCTGACCGCCAAGTGATAGGGATTGAACGGCACGTTGGCGAAGCTGAAATTCCCGGACGCGTCGGTGGTGGTGGTGCGCTCCAGCCCGCTTACCGGGTTGTGAATGCTGACGCTGGCGCCGGCAACGACGCCGCCCGAAGGATCCGTCACGCTTCCGGTGACGTTCGCCGAGTTTCCGGTCTGCGCGGAGGCGGTGGATGCGGCCGCAACCGCGACGAACAGCAAAAACAATGCTCCCAAAAATGATTTTACGACGCTCATGAATGGATCTCCCTTTATGAATGGCAGCCCGTGCGCTGCGCAGCGCCGGCCGCGGATGAAATGAAAGGTAAAAATGGAATCAGGCGCCTGCCGCCATGACGACGGCACGCGTTATGAGATTACGAATTTTTGGGGTGAGGAATTAAACAGGAGGCGCGCGGGGGATCTTGTTACTGCAAACCGGGTCGAGGCTGAGTTTCTGATCTTGGCTGACCGCAAAGCGAGCGACCGTGACCGGCGACTGCGTTTCTATTTGCACCGCGGGCTGCGCTACGGCGACGTGGCCCGTGTGGCAGACCTGGCAATGCTGTTCGTCGGAGGAGTGCCCATGCCAGTGCCCGGCAGCCTGCATGGCAAACAGGCCCACGGAAAGAACCAGGGCCACCGCCAGCAGTCGTAGGGCGATTCGCTTAGGCATCGCTTAAATTCCCAGGGTCTCCCTGGCAACTATCGTAGCTCTGATGCGGCCTGGACTCAAAAGGTCGCAGCCCATCTGGTACGGATCGCGCAACAGCAAGGGTCGGGCCATTGCGCGCGAGCCGAGCTGAGGCGCGCGGTTTCAGACCTGCAAAACGTCGCCTTCGCGCGCCACCATTTTATACAGCACAGGGCTGACGATGCGCCCCAGGAGCAGGCGCGAAACCAGCCCGGCCACAATCACAATCGCGAAGGGCTTCTGCGAATCGGAACCAATGCCCGTCGAAAGCGCCGCTGGTAGCAATCCCAGGCACGCGACCAAGGCCGTCATCATGATCGGACGGAAACGAACCAGCGACGCGTCATAGGTGGCCTTTTCGATGTCGAAGCCCTCGAGCCGGAGCTTATTGATGTAGGAAACATCAATGACCGCGGTTTCCACCGAGACGCCCATCAGCACCAGCAGCCCGAGCAGCGACGACACGCTGAACGGCGTGTGCGTCAGCTTCAGCGCCAGCAACGCTCCCACCGGCTCGGTCAAAATCACGCTCAGAACCACGGTGACCGGAAACTTCAAGTTGCCGTAGAGCGCGAAAAGAATCATGAAGATGAGCAGCACGGTGAGCGGCGCGACGATTGAAACCTGGCTCATGGCGTTGATGAATTCGCTGTATTCGCCGCCCCACGCCAGGCGGTACCCCGCCGGCAAGGATTTATCCACGTCCGCGATGGCGCGCTTGCCTTCCGCAACCGCTCCCGAGAGGTCGCGGCCTTCGATGCTGTACTGCACGCCGATGTAACGCGAATTATTTTCGCGATAAATGAAAGATGCGCCGTTGCCTTCGCGTATGTCCGCAAGTTCGCTGAGGGGAATCTGCTGGCCGGTGGGCGTGCCGACCAGCAAGTTGGCGATCTGCTGCGCGTTCTCGCGGAACTCCGGCCTCATACGCACGACCAGATCGAACAATTTTTCGCCCTGAATCACTTGCGTCGCGGCCTGCCCGCCCACCGCTGCCTGCACCACGGCTTCCACATCGGCAACGTTGATGCCGTAGCGCGCAATTTTGTCGCGATCCACTTGCACGATCAGGCTGGGCTGGCCCAATTCGCGCACGACGGTCAGCTCGGTAAAGCCGCGGATCTGCGAAAGTCGCCGCTTGATCTCGAGCGCCTTTTCCTGCAGGACGTTCAGGTCCGCGCCATACACCTTTACCGCCAGCGCGCTTTTCAGGCCGGTGAGCGCTTCGTCCACGGCATCTTCGGCGGGCTGGGTGTAATTGAAAATAATTCCGGGAAACGCGGTGAGCTGCTTTTGCAGGTCCTCGATCAGTTCTGCCTTGCTGCGAATATTTCCTGATTTCCAGATGGCGTCGTCGTACGGTTTCAGCCCCACGTAAAATTCGCAATTGAAAAAGCCGGTGGGATCGGTGCCGTCATCGGGACGCCCGAGCTCGGAGCCGACGTCGGTTACCATGGAATACTTCGCGAGGATGGTGCGAATCTGCGGCGCGATCTTGGCGGCCTCTTCGTAGGAAATCGTGTAGGGCATGGTAGCGCGGACCCACAGCGCGCCTTCATCCAGGTGCGGCATGAACTCGCCGCCGATAAAAGGGACCAGGAAAAGACTGACGCCAAAAATTAAGGTGGCCACCAGCATGGTCAGCCAGGGACGCTCCAGGCACCACTTCAGTTCCGAACCATATTCCTGCTTGATCCATTCAAAGGGCTTGTTGCGTGGTTCGCGGATGCCTTTCTTGAACCAGTACGAGCACATCACCGGCACGAAGGTAAGGGTGAGAATCAGCGCGCCGATCAGCGCGATGGACATGGTGTCCGCCATGGGGTGAAACAATTTTCCCGACGGGCCGGTGAGCGCATAGATGGGGATGTAGCCCGCGATGATGATGGCGACGGAATAAAAAATGGGGCGGTCCACGTCCCGGGCAGCAGCCAGAATCACTTCGTGCAATTCGTATTTCTGCCCTTCGCGCAGGCCCAGCTCGCGATAGATGTTTTCCACCATCACCAGCGTGCCATCAATGATGATGCCGAAATCGATCGCGCCGATAGAGAGCAGGTTCGCCGCGACGCCGCGCGCGTGCAGAAAAATAAAAGAGAACAGCAGCGCGACCGGAATCGTGAGCGCGACGATGACGGCGGCGCGCACGTTTACCAGAAAGAAAATCAGCACGATCAGGACCAGCGTCATCCCGATCAGCATGTTTTTTTCCACGGTATCAATCGTCAAACGCACCAGGTCGCTGCGGTCGTAGTAAGGCAGGACTTTCACGTCCGGCGGCAGAATGTGCTCATTCAGTTGTTTGGTTTTGGCTTCGACGCCTTGCAGGACGTTCTGCGTCTGGTCCCCGCGCAGCATCATGATGACGCCTTCGACGGCATCGTCGTTCTTGTTGAATCCGAACTGGCCCAGGCGCGGCGCGTGCCCGATGGTGACTTCGCCGACATCGCGGATGCGCACCGGAACGCCATTCTGCGAGCCAATGATCACGCTGCCGATGTCCTGCACGTCCTTGATCAGGCCCAGGCCGCGCACGTAATAAAATTGGCCGCCCTGAGGATAAAATCCGCCGCCCGTGTTGGCGTTGTTCACGGAAAGCTGCTGAATAATTTGCGGCACGGTGATGTGATAGCCGTAGAGCCGCGCGGGATCGAGCAGCACCTGGTATTGCATCACCGTGCCGCCGAAGCCGGAGTCATCGGCGACGCCGCGCACTTGCTTGTACTCGCGCTCGATCACCCAATCTTCGAAAGTTTTTAGTTCCTGCGGCGTGCGATCGGGGCTTTGCAATACGTAGCGATAAACCAGGCCCGAAGGGCTGGAAAGCGGCGCAAGCCCTGGAGTGACGCCGCTGGGATAGCTGACTTCGCTGAGCCGTTGAAAGACGACCTGGCGCGCAAAATAATCGTCGGTGTCCTCATCGAAGGTGAGAATCACATCCGACAGGCCGTACAGCGAGATGGAGCGCTGAATTTCCATCTTGGGCACGCCGTTCATTTCCACTTCGGTGGGCAGCGTCACCAAACGCTCGACTTCTTCCGCGGCGTGCCCCGGCCACTGCGTGATGACTTCCACCATCGGCGGTGAGAGATCCGGGTAGGCGTCCACCGGCATGCGCTGAAAAGAAACCGCGCCGCCGATGGCGATGAACAGCACCAGCATCAGCACCAGGAACCGCTGTTGCAGCGCGAATTGTACGAAGCGATGAATCATGAGAAATCGGCCGCCCTAGTGCTGAAACGAATTGGCGAACTGCAGGAACAAGCTGCCATCGCCGACGACTTTGTCGCCGGAATTCAAGCCTTTCAGAATTTGCGTCTTTCCGGATTCGCTTTGGCCGATTTCCACGGCGCGGCGGCCGAACTGATTGGAGCCCGTGGCTACGTATACGAACGGCTGATTTTCGTCGTCACGCAGCACGGAAGCATCCGGCACGGCGATGGCGTTCTGTGCCACGCCGGCATTCACCGTGGCCGTTACGTACATGTTGTTCTTCAGTTTTTCGCCGGGATTTTCCACCACGATGCGCGCCTGCAGCGTGCGCGTCGTGGGATCGAGCGCGGGCGACATGAACGAAATCTTGCCCTGGAATTTGTCGGGATAGGAATCGGTCTGCACCGTGACCTGGTCGCCGACGTGCACGGCGGCCATGTCGCCCTGATACACATTGGCCAGCACCCACACCGAGCTCATATCCGAAATAATGAAGGCCTGAGTCGCGCCGGCTTGTAATAACTGGCCGGGAGCGACGTCGCGCTCGACAACCTCTCCGCCGATGGGCGCAAGCAGCGGGATTTCCGCCGATGACGGCGCCTTTTCCAGATCTTCTGGCTTTGCGATTCCCAGAATCTTCAGTCCCAGCAGCGCTGCGTTCAAATCCGCCTGCGCTTGAATGCGATCGGATTCCGCCTGCAGCAAATCGCGCTCGGCGATGGCGTGGTGCTGGTACAAATCCTGAGCGCGCGCGTAATTTTTATCCGCTACGCGAAAGGTGTCGCGCGCTTTCAGGTAGGCCGCATAGAGCAGCGAGTAATCCGGGCTGCTCACTTCCAAAAGCGATTGGCCTTTCTTCACGCGCTCGCCCGGCACGACCAGGATCCGGCTGACCGGACCGCCGACCTGAGTGATCACCGGCACGGTGTTAAACGCATTGTAAGATACGGCGCCGGTAAGGCGCAGGACGCGCGGAAGTTTCACCGGCTCGACGGTTACCACCTGCACGTGCGACATCTGGTTCGGCGGAATCGTAAACAGCTCGGGCGTTTCGCTCTTCGATTCTTTGGCGCTGTAGGAAGTCATTTGGTTCGCGCGTTCGTCGGAGCTGCAGCCCGCAACCCAGGCAGCGGCCGTGACAGCCGCGAGGGCGCAGAAGCTCGCACGCGTTAATAGAGATCTGGAGCCGCATCGGAAAAACGGGGCGCTCATGGCAGGCTCCTGGTTCCCACGGCTTCGCGCAATTGCTCGACCGCGGTGAGATAGGCGGCGAGCGATTGCCGGTAGGAAAGTTGCACGGCGCGATAGCTGCGCTCGGCGTCCAGATAATCGAGCAGGCTGGCTGCGCCGCGCTTGTAGGAATACTCGGTGATGTCGCGAGACTTCTGCGCCGCATCCAGATATCCGCCGCGATATTGCGTAACCACCAGATCGTTTTCGCGCACGCCTTCGTAAGCGGTGAGCACGTCGCTCATCACCTGATCGCTGGCGGCGAGCTCTTGTTCTTGCGCCTGATTGATCACGTAATTGGTGCGCGCGATTTCGCCCTGGTTGCGGTTGAAGATGGGAATCTGGAAGCTGCCGAAGAAGGAAGCTGTATTGGTGTCGCTCACATGGTCGTAATTCGCGGTGCCGGTGACGTCCACTTTGCCGTTGGCTTTAGCCAGTTCGTACTGGCTTTTGGCCCCGATCACGCCTTGCTGCGCGGCGCGAAAATCCGGGCGATTCTGGAGCGCTTTGGATTGCAGGTCTTCCAGTTTCATCTGCACCGGTGTGTAGTCGAAGTCGCTGCTAACGTCGAAATCCTCGGGAACGGTTTCGTAGCCCAGAAACTGCCGCAAACCCACCAACGCTTGCACTTTGGCCAGCTGGGCTTGGGCAACATCTTGCTGGAATTGCAGCAACTGCAGCTTGATCTTCAGAAAATCGCCTTCGCTGATGTCGCCGGCGTTGTAGCGGGCCTGGCTGATGTCCACGGTGTTTTGAAAACTCTTGCTGTCTTGCAACGCCAGATCGAGCGTGGATTCGGCGAGTTGCACGCTCACGAATTGCGAGGCTACGTTGAAAGTGAGGGTGCGCTCGTTGTCGGTGACCTGCGATTTGGCCTGTGCGGTGACGTCTTGCGCGGCCTGCAGGCGGTGCTGGCGCTTTCTGCCGCGTTCGAACAGATAGGCGATGCCCAGATCGAATTGCGCGGTTTCATCGATGTAGTCCGCGGTGAACTGGTTGGGCTGAAAAATTGGAATGAATTGCGCGTCCGCCGTGAACACGGGATTGGGCCGCAGGTTTGCGGTAATTTCCAGCGCCTGGTCCTGCAGGATGGTGGTGCGCGCCGCTTTCAAATTGTGATTGTGTTCGAGCGCCATCTGAATGGCCTGGTCCATGCTGATGCGCACGGCGCCGTGCTGCTGGCCTGACGGAGTATTTTGCGGCGCAGTCTGCGGCACGGTATTCTGCGGCGGGGCAGGCGGCGGTGACGTCTGCGCGGCGGTCGCGGATGCAAAACACACCAGGAGTGCAGGGATGGCGAATGGCACGGTTTTAGCGGGCATAGTCTTCAACCTCTAAAGAAAAAAAAGTAGTGGGATCGCCGTGCCGGTAGCGGCACAGGTTCAAATCGAGGTTATACGGCGGGTGGAGCGCGTGCTGGAAGGCGAGGTGCGACCGGTGAGGGCGCAAATCCTGATTCCTGGAGTTCGACTTGCACACCCACCTGGGCCAACGATGGGGCGCGATGGTTCGGTTGCGGATGGTCGATCGGCTGGTGACTCAGATGGCAGATCGAGCAATTTGCGTCGGGGCCGGCATGGTGGTGGGAAACGCTGCCTAAGACCATCACGAGCACCAGCAGCGCAAGAAGCGCTACGGGAACCGCGAGATACCGAACTGATCTGCGTTTATGCACGGGATGAAGGCCGGCGCAGCCCTAGCACCTATCATATACGGAGATGGCTGACAGATGCTAACAGGTTGTGTCAGGAGCACTGGAAATCGGAAGGTCGAGCGGCTGATACGTTCTGGAACCGGCGTGAGGGGGGTTTTGCAGCGCTAATTCGTCTGTTCGAGCGCCTTTTCCACCATGGACACGCATTTTTCCACGCGCTTGCGCAGCGGGCCGTCGATCTCCTGCTGGCGTTTGCGCAGCGTGAAGGATTCGTCGGCAATATTCAGCGCGGCCAGCACCGCGACCTTCAGCGAATCAACCATATGCGTGGCTTCGGCGACCGAGCGCATCTTGGCGTCCACATAGGCCGCCAGTTCCTTCAGATATTCCTCGTTGTCTTCCGCATTCACGTTGTAGCTCTGATCGTAAATTTCGATTTTCACGGTGCACTCCCTCGCTCGGCCAAGGTTATTGTCGGCCATTCCGTTGGCGGGCGCAACCGGCTTGTGTCCATCGGCCGACGTTTTTGCGGCGCTTACCGTCAGCAAGCCGCGCTCGCTTGCTGCATTTCCGCGACGAGGCGCTCGATGAGTTCCGCGGCTGGCAGGGCGCGCGCTCGCGTCACGCCTTGGCCGACGAACAGGGAGAGATAGCCAGATTCCCCCAGCTTCGCCGCAGCCGTACGCATGGGTCGGGTTAGAGCGTTCTGCAGCGGGAACGGCAGGATTATTTTTTCTCGGCCGTCGAGTTTGGAGATGAACGTATTCCAAAGCCCGCGCGCGGGGCGGCCGGAAAACGCTCGCGTGATCACAGTGGTGTCGGCGCGGGCTGCGAGAATGGCGCGTCTGTAAGCCTCAGGCGTTCCGGCTTCGGGACAGGTGAGAAAAGCCGTGCCGAGCTGGGCGGCCGTGGCGCCGCGCGCGAAGGCTTGCGCGATGTCTCGTCCGTCCATCAAGCCGCCGGAAGCGATGATTGGCGTAGCTATGGTTGCGCGGAGCGATCGCACCAGTTCCAGAGTCGGAACCATCGCGTTCTCGAAGGGGCCGGCAAAGGTTCCGCGATGCGAGCCAGCTTCTGCCCCCTGTGCCACGATGGCTGTGACGCCGCTTGCCTGCAACATTTTTCCTTCTTGGAGGGTGGTAGCTGTGCCGAAGATTGCGATCCCCGCCTCTTTGAGGCGCGCGATCGCGTGGGGCTCAGGGATTCCCAGAGTGAAACTGAAAACGGCCGGTCGCGCTTCCAGGATGGCCTGCAATTGTTCTGCAAAAGGATTTTTCGGCCATGCAGGCAGCGTCGGTGGAAGCAAGTCGAGCGCTTGGTGAATTTCAGCGAGCAGCGCGAGCATGGGACTTGCATCAACGGGCGTTTCGGGCGCATATCCACCCGCGAAAAGATTCACGTTGAAAGGTTTGTCTGTGAGGGCGCGGACCTTAATAATATCCGAAGTAATTTGTTCGGGCGTACTGTAGGCGGAACCGAGCGAGCCCAGGCCGCCGGCGCTGGAAACGGCCGCGACAAGTTCCGGAGTCGCCGGCCCACCCGCCATCGGCGCCTGGATGATCGGGCGGGTGATCCCGAGTTCGCGCAAGAAATCGCGTTGCGTCATCGGCATCGTTCTCCTCAGCGATTACTCAGAGAGCGCCACAGCTGCTCACGGGCGGTTCGCCCGGTCAATTCGCGCGGAGGGTGGCGCCGAGTTTTTCCTGCAGCGCGGCGACGATGCGCGCCCAGAAATCGTTGAGCTGCGCGTCGGTGAACGTGGCGTCCGCGCTTTGGAATTTCACGCGGATCATTAAGGAGAACTTTCCGGGCGGTACTTGCCCACCGTGAAACAAGTCGGCGGCTTCGATGCTTTCGATTTCGGCTATTCCCAGAGACCGGATGGCCTGTTCGACTTGCAAGAACGCAACTCCATCCGCAAGTATCAGGGAGAAATCACGCTCGACCGCGGGGAATCGCGGCAACGGTTTGAACCGGCGCGCCGCGTCCGCTGCTTCGACGCCGGTAAGCAGCGGCTCGAACTTCATTTCCGCCACGAAGACGTCCTGACGGAACTTGTATAGGTCCGCGATGCGCCGGGCGAGTTTACCCGCCATCCCGAAGACCTCTCCCGCTTGAAGATCCAGGATGACCGAACCCTTAGCGCCAGCCGAATCAGCAAGCCCAGCGGCTTTGGCGCCTTCCCGGCGGAGCGCAAGCTGCCCGCTACGCGAAGCGTCGAGCCAACGAGCTCCCCCCGGCTGCCAAGCGAATCCGCCGGCCAGCACGCCGATGCGATCCAGATCGCCCTTCAGATCCGCGAAGCCGAATTCGCGCGCGGCTTCGTAAATTGTTTTTTCCTGGGCCATGCCGGTGGTGCCGAGCGTAAGCACTTGCGTTTCGACGGGCTCGCCATTGCGCAGCTGGTAGGTCTTGCCAATCTCAAAGAGCCGCAAATTGCGCTGGCCGTGATTCAGGTTCCACTCGATCGCGCGCAACATGCCGACGGTGCCGCTGGAACGCATTACCGACGCATCTTCGGCCAGGGGATTGCCGATCACCGCGGGCGCCAGATTCTCCGGCCGGAAAAGTTCGTTGCGCTCGGTATCCACGATCGGGATTTCCACAATTTCCTGGTAGCCCAGCGCCACGATGCGCTCGCGCAAACGGTCCTGCGCCTCGGCGTGCGGCAAACGATGCGCCGGAAGTTTTGCAGGCGGCAGCCGCGGAGGAAATTTGTCATAGCCGTAGTGCCGCGCTACTTCTTCGATCAGATCAATCCCGCGCGTCACATCCTGCCGCCAGGAAACCCCCCGGCATTCCCACACGGCGGCGATCGAGCCGTCACTGCCGCGATTGTCATCGACGCGCATGGGATGAAAACCCAGCGCGCCAAGAATCGCTTCGATGTCGCGGTCCGGAACGTCCGCGCCCATCACGCGCAGCAACTCCTTGCGCGACAACTCGATTTTCTTTTCCAGCGCGCGCTGCGGGTAGAGGTCGACGACGCCCGCCAGCAGTTCGCCGCCGGCGACTTTTTGAATCAGTTCGGCAGCGCGCCGCGAAGCCAGCTCCGCCATTTCCGGGTCGGCGCCGCGTTCAAAGCGGTAGGACGCCTCGGAGCGCAGGCCCAGAGCTTTGGAAGTGCGGCGAATGGAAATGGGATCGAACCAGGCGCACTCGAGCAGGACGTTGCGTGTGCTGAAACTGATTTCGGTTTCGGCGCCGCCCATCACGCCGCCGATGCCCACGGCGCGTGCGGCATCCGCCACCACACACATGTCTTTCGCAAGCGTGCGTTGCGCGCCATCAAGGGTGCGGATTTCCTCCGCCCCCTGGGCGCGGCGAACGACGATGCGGTGTTCCTGCAATTTATCGAAATCGAAAGCATGCAGGGGGTGGCCCAGCTCGAACATTACGTAATTGGTGACGTCCACCACGTTGTTGATGGATTTTTCGCCGATCGCTTCCAAGCCTTGGCACAGCCAGTCCGGCGAAGGCTGCACTTTCAAGCCGCGCAACACGCGCGCCGTGAAACGTCCGCAAAGATCCGGCGCCGTGATTTCCACACGCGTCGCATCCGCTGCCTTTTCGGCTGTCTCTTTGAGCTTGGGATGGAGCGGCTTCAGCGGCAGGCGGTAAATCGCAGCCACTTCGCGCGCGATGCCCAGATGGCCCAGGCAATCCGGACGATTCGCTGTCACTTCCGCATCGAGCACGGGACCGGCGGCGGTTTCTGCGATGGAATCCACGGCCACACCCGCGAGCGAAAGCCGCGCGCGCAGATCGGCGGGCGACGCGGTGACGTCCACGAATTCTTTCAGCCAGTTGTAAACCACTTTCATTTTTTCGCCGAGTCCAACCGTTCACCTGACGCGCAGGAAGCGAAACCCTCGCCGCCCCGACTGCATCAGGGAAACTGTTTCAGGAAGCGCACATCGTTCTGGAACAGCAGCGGCACTTCCGTCACGCCGTACTTCATCATCGCCAGGCGGTCCACGCCCATGCCGAAGGCAAATCCTGAATATTTTTCCGGATCGTAGCCGACAAACCCGTACACCGCGGGATTCACCATGCCCGCGCCGAAAAGTTCGATCCAGCCGGACTGTTTGCACACGCGGCAGCCCGAGCCGCCGCAAACGTGGCAGGTGGCGTCGACTTCAGCGGAAGGCTCGGTGAACGGAAAATAGCTGGGCCGCAAGCGCGTTTTTGTCTTGGGGCCTAGGAATTCGCGCGCGAAATAATCCACGGTGCCCTTGAAATCGCAGAAAGTGATGTCCGTATCCACGGCCAGGCCTTCGATCTGATGGAACATGTAGCCGTGCGTCGCGTCGGGATTATCGCGGCGATAAACTTTTCCCGGGACCACGATGCGCACCGGCGGCTTCTGCTTCTCCATGGTGCGAATCTGCATCGGCGAAGTGTGCGTGCGCAGCAGATGCCCGCCGCGCGCGCCCGCGATGTAGAAAGTGTCCATATTATCGCGCGCGGGATGATGCTCCGGAATATTCAGCGCCTCGAAATTGTAGTAGGGCGTTTCGATTTCCGGTCCAGCGACGACGCTGAAGCCGATCGCGCTGAAGATGCGTAGAAGTTCGTCGTAGGTCTGGCGGATCAGATGGCGCGTGCCAATGCTGCGCTCGATGCCGGGAAGTGACAAATCGATTTTGTCGCGAGCCAGCGCGGACTGTTCCACGACAGCGTCCAGGGACGCGTGCAGTTCCTCGATTTTTGCCGTCACGTGAAGGCGCCGCTCGTTAAACGATTGACCGACCTGCTTCTTGAGCTCGCGGTTCGCAGTTTTCTCAAGCCAGTTCTGTTTGATTCGAGTCAGTATTCCAGACTTCCGACCCAGCCATTTGTCGCGCAGAGCCGTCCAAGCCGCCAGGTCAGAGGGCAGGGCCGTACAATCTTGCTCGAAACGGTCGTCGAGATTCTTGAACTCATGCAAAAGCGAATCGATATCGCTGAAGCCCGAGATCCCTAGCTCCGCAAGAGTTTGAGTTGTCGGATCGTTCGTCGTCATCGTGAACGCAAATCTGCCGGCGCGACGCCGGCGCTAGGAAATTCGCCTGCCGGCGCCATTCTTACACGTATTGCCTGAAATTATCCTTCTTCGTGGTGGCGAACAACCGCGGGCCGCGCGGTTTGCACTACTCCCGGCTTGGGGAAGTGTTGCTTCACCGAGCCGACCAGCGAGGCAAATCCATCCGCATCATGCACGGCCATGTCCGCCAAAATCTTGCGGTCCAGATCAATTCCGCCGGCCTTCAGCGCGTGAATCAACTGGCTGTAGGTGGTGCCGTTGTTGCGCGCGGCGGCTCCGATGCGCTGAATCCACAGCGCGCGGTAATCGCGTTTGCGCACGCGGCGGTCGCGATAGGTATAGCGCAGCGAGCGGTTCACCGCTTCCTTCGCCGAGCGGTACAGCTTGCCCTTGGTAAGGAAAAATCCCTTGGCGTGCTTCAGCAGCTTTTTGCGGCGGGCGCGGCGTTTGGTTCCACGTTTGACTCGAGGCATGGTGCTGTTCTCCTGTGGCGCGTTTCGAAGGCGCTCGGAAATTCAATTCAAGTGAGGAGACAAACGCGGCCCGGCCTCTCGCGGAAATGCACGAGTAGCAGGACGGGTTTGTCTCGCGGGACTGCATTCGCTCCACCACGAGCCTTCATTTCTGCAGGCGGGCGGAACATCCGGCCGGCAGGCACCCGTTACGCTCTGCCCGGCGCGAAAAATTCTAGCTGAAACTACAGGCCGTACGGCAATGCCAGGCGGACGTTCTTCACGTCCGCGGGGCTGACCTGAACCTTGTTCAGAAGCCGGCGCATGCGGCGCGGCTTCTTGGTGCCGAGCAGGTGGCGCTTGCCCGACCGCCAGCGCATCACTTTGCCGGTGGAAGTAATCTTAAAGCGCTTGGCGGCGCCGCGGTGCGTCTTGGCTTTCATTTTCTTGTTCTTCTTCACGATTTCCTCTTGTAGGCGATTTCTTTACGCCTGACCTTCCGCGTTTTTCTGCGCGGGTTGCGCGGCCGGCGTTGAGCCTGCGCCCTTTTTCGGCGCAAGCAATGCGAGCAGGATGTTCGCTTCCATGCGCGGACCGAACTCCACCTGCACGTGATCCATAATTTCTTTCAGCAAACGGTCCATCTTCTTGCGGCCCACGTCCTGGTGCGCCATTTCGCGGCCGCGATGGAAAATCATGGCCTTTACTTTGTAACCTTCGCTGAGGAAGCGGATGATCTGATTCTTGCGAACCTGAAAATCGTGCTCGGCTGTGGAAGGCCGGAACTTCACTTCCTTGATGTGCGAACTCTTCTGATGTTTTTTGGCTTCGTGCGCTTTCTTGCTAGCCTCGTACTGAAATTTGCCGTAGTCCACCAGCTTGCAGACCGGCGGCACGGCGTTGGGCGAGATTTCCACCACGTCCAGGCCGGCATCGCGCGCGGCCTTCATGGCATCGAACAGCGTCATTACGCCGAGCTGGTTTCCAGCTTCGTCCACCACGCGCACTTCGCGAGCGCGAATTCTTTCGTTGACCCGCAGGCCAGGCGTCCCACCACGTTCTGCGATAAACCCACCTCCCGGGCCCTGAAAAGTGTAAATCCGGCCCGCTAGCCGTGCCCTCCATGGTCGAAAAGTCCGCGAGGGGGGACGGGCCAAAAAGTATAGCATGGGTTTGGCGCTCTCCCGCAACTACGGATTTACCACTTTGCGCTGGCCGCGGCGGGGAGGCAATCCAGAAAGTTAAGGGATGCGGACGCAGCTGGGCTGACTGCCTACTCTTGCTCCGGAGCGTACCGCCGCAAGAGCGTAATCGAGAACACCAGAATAAGGATGACCAGCCCCAACAAGCCGAGCTCGATCATGCTGCCGCGAAATATGCTCGCACCGTCGGTGGACCAGGCTCCGTTTTTTGTGAGGCTAGCGGCTTCCAGGGTAATCACCAGCATGCGCCGAATCGAGGCAATCAAGCCCACCACCAGGAATGGCTCGGTGACCAGAATGTGAGAGTGAATGGAGATGCGCACTGTATGCATGATCTCGACCATCATCAGGACGACGAGCAGCTGATCCAGCACGAGCAGTGTATCGGTGGCGATGGTCCAGTGGCCGACCGACTCCCAGAGCATTTTGCCAGCGTTGGCAATCGTCGCCAGCGCCGCTAGGAAAAGCAAGATGGCAAGGAGGGAATAAACAAACACTTCGGCTTTCGCCAGATACTCGCCAAAGTGGTGGCGAAGCTGTTGTTCAGCCATGTCGGTGTGCTCACAGAATCGAGCTGCTGCGCGGCTCTTGACGGCGGAGTATAGCGATAAGTGGGCCTATCGGAAAGCGTGAACGAGGATACGCCGCGGTCAGACCGGTCGCAACTACTGTGCTTCACGGAGATTTCTGCACGAACAGGCCCGCGAAGGCCCGACGGTGATAAAACGCGATGAGCCCCCACAAAATCGCGACCACGATCGCAAGCCCCAGACCCATGTGGTACAGCAGCAGGTGATACAGCAGAATGTTTACGATGATCGGGCCAAGAAGGGTGAGCCCGAGCGGCACGTAACGGTTGATCAGCAGCAGCGCGCCTCCGGCAACTTCGAACGCGCAGACGAATTGCACGTAGTGCGATTGCAACAACGCCGTGACGAACTGGCCCGCTAGCCCCGAAGGCAGCTGTCTGACCGGAATGAAGTTCAAGAACCCGTTCAGTCCGAACACCAAGAAGAGCAGGCCCACAAGGATGCGCGCGATCAAGACTGCAATTTTCATGATTTCAGCAGCTCCGCGAGCCTATCGTAACTCACGGCGGCGCCATGTTCCATGCCGGTTCTCAGCGCGGCGTCACGGGCCTGGCGGGAGGAATATAGCACCGTCTGCGTGAGCGTGGTTTTGCCGGCGTGCTCGGAAAATAGAATCGTCACCAGCGTCTCGCCGTCGGTCCAGTCTTCGTCCCATATTTCGGTGAACACCAGCCGGTCGGGCGGCGCGATCTCGCGAAAAACGCCGCTCATTCCCATGTCTTTTCCGTCGCGGTGGCTCCAGACAAAACGCAGCCCCCCGCCCGGCTTCAGATTCATCTTGCAGACCGCCAGTCGCCAATCGTCCGGCCCCCACAGCCAGCGCTTGAGGAGCTCGGGCTCGGTCCAGGCCTGGAAGACCAGGTGCCGCGGCGCATCGAAAACGCGCGTCATGGCAACTTCCCGGTCGCTGGGAGTTGTTACTTTCAGTGTTCCGCTGTTTTTCATTGGCGCTCTAGCGCTTTGTGCGTCCACGTTTTTCCTCCTTCGCTTTTAGTTCTTGCAGCACGCCATCCAGCCGCTGGAAATTGCCTTCCCCAATGCGCCGATATCTTTCAATCCACACTTCGAGTTCCTCGAACGGTGCGGGACGCAACGCATAAATTCGGCGCTGCGCGTCCACGCGAACGTCCACCAGTCCAGCGTTGCTGAGCACGCGCAAATGTTTTGACACTTGCGGCTGGCGCAGACCCAGACGATGGACCATGTCGCCGACCCGCCGCGGTCCGTCCCGCAGCAGTTCGACGATTTGAAAACGATGGGGCTCAGCCAGCGCTTGCAGGGTTTCCATCATGACGAGTACGAATATGCCTCCATACGTATATGCTTGTCAAGATATATTCTTTCCTAGGGATATACGCGACCGCGAGTGTATTTTGAACACAGTGAGGCCTTCGTACCATTGGGTATCGCGCAGCCATCCCCAAGACTGAAGCGCACGGGGATTTCTGCGGAGGCTTCGACTCATGCGCACAGCTTGGCTTCTTTTTGCGGGCGCGGCACTGACTTTGGCGTTTTCCGGCTCGGCCCCGGCGCAGGATGTTCCGCTGCACGCCTCGCAGCCCGCACCGCACTACGTCTCGAACCCTTCGCCGTCTGCGAAATCCGCACAGACCGCTTCGAGCCAGAGCCTGGTGGTCATGGACCCTGCGCCCATGTCGCTGGGCGAGGTAGCGCGCCTGGCCCGCGCGAAAAAGGCCAGCCAGGCAAAATCGGTGAAAATATTCGACGATGAAAATATGCCCCGCGCGCCGCTTGCTTCAGGCGAGAAAGCGCCTGGACTCGATGCACAGAGTCCCGCGGCCGGGGGGAAGGTGACGTTGCTGGATTTCTGGGCCACCTGGTGCGGGCCTTGCCGTCACGCTCTGCCCGGCTTGAAACAGTTGCAGGCCGCTTACGGCGCCGACAAAGTGGAAGTGATCAGCATCAGCGAAGATGAAGACGAAGGCACTTGGCAGAGCTTCGTCACGCAGAACCAAATGAACTGGACGCAGCGAATTGATTCCGATCATCAGTTGATGCGTCAGTATGGAGCCAGCGCGCTGCCCACCTACGTGCTGATCGGCAAAGATGGAAATGTGGTGCAGCAGTACGTAGGCGATGATCCCGGCGAGCCAATCCTGCAGCGCATGGACCCCGACCTAAAGAAAACCCTCGCAGGGAATTCGTAAATTCAGCCGCGCGCGAACTACGAAATCACTTTGGAATCTACCTCGGCGCGCAGGTCCGCGCTGAATTGCTCGAGCGGGCGCGGGCCCAAATCGCCCCGCGAGCGATGGCGCACGGAAACGGTGCCAGCCTCGGTTTCCTTGCCGCCGATCACCAGCATGTAGGGAACTTTCTGCAGCTGCGCATCGCGGATTTTCGCCTGCAGCTTTTCGTTGCGATCGTCCAGTTCCACGCGCGCGCCCGAATCGAGCAGCTTCTCGAGGACCTGCTTGGCGTACTCGTTCTGCCGTTCCGTGATGGGCAGCACCACAGCCTGCACCGGCGCGAGCCACACCGGGAAGGCGCCGGCGTACAGCTCAATAAGATAAGACGTCATGCGCTCCATGGTGCTGATGACGCCGCGGTGAATCATTACCGGGCGATGCGGCTGGCCGTCCGCGCCGATGTAGCCCAGTTCGAACTGATTCGGAAGATGGAAATCGATCTGAATGGTGGAATAGGTTTCCTGGTGGCCCATGACGTCCGCCAGTTGAATGTCGAGCTTCGGCCCATAGAAAGCAGCCTCTCCCGGGGCCTCGGTATAGGGAAGATTCAGCGAATCCATGGCCTCGTGCAGCATGCGTTCGGCAAGATCCCACATCGCATCGTTGTCCACGTACTTTTCGCTGTGCAATTTGTCGCGCAGCGAGAGGCGGTAGGTATACTGCGTGATGCCCAGATCGCGATAGGCCTGCTCGACCAGGCGCATCACGGCGGCAAATTCTTCCTTGATCTGTTCCGGAGTGCAAAAGATGTGCGCGTCGTTCAGTGTCATGCAGCGCACGCGACTCAGACCACTCAGTACGCCCGAACGCTCGTAGCGGTACATGGTTCCGAGTTCGGCAATCCGCACCGGCAAATCGCGGTAGCTGTGTTTTTTGGATTCGTAGACGAGAATGTGATGCGGACAATTCATCGGCCGCAGCACCAGCTGCTCGGTTTCCATGTCCATCGTGGGGAACATGTCTTCGTGGTAATGAGACCAATGTCCGGAGCGAACGTAGAGGTCAACTTTCGCCAAGTCCGGCGTGTAAACGTGCTGATAGCCGGCGCGGCGTTCCTTTTCCAGAATGTATTCCTCGAGCAGCCGGCGAATGGTGGCGCCTTTCGGCAGCCAAAGCGGCAAACCGGATCCGACCTGATCGCTCACGGTGAATAGCCCGAGTTCTTTTCCGATTCGGCGATGGTCGCGGCGCTTGGCTTCTTCCAGCTTGTGCAGATATTCGTCCAGTTCTTTTTGGTCGATGAAGCAAGCGCCGTAAATCCGCTGCATCTGCGGATTGCTTTCCTGGCCTTTCCAGTACGCGCCTGCCACGTTCATCAATTTGAAGGCCTTGATGCGGCCCGTCGAAGGAATGTGCGGGCCGCGGCAGAAATCGATGAATTTTCCGGTGCTGTAGAAGGAAACCATCGGTTCGGTGGCCTTTTCCTCCACCAGCTCGCATTTGAATTCCTGATTGCTCTTGCGATAGAGCTCCAGCGCCTCGGGCTTGGGAATCAGCTTGCGCTCGTTGGGAAAATCTTTCGCGGCCAGTTCGTGCATTTTGGCTTCGATCTTTTCCAGGTCGTCCTGGGTGAACGGCTCTTTGCGCACGAATTCGTAGAAAAATCCGGTGTCAATCGGCGGGCCGATGCCGAGCTTCACGTCGGGATAAAGTTCCAGCACGGCGGCTGCAAGCAGATGCGCAGCGGAATGCCGAAACACTTGCAGCGAGTCCGGATCTTTCGCGGTGAGGATGGAAATTTTGGCATCATGCTCGAGCGGGCGCGAAAGATCCACCAGCTCGCCATCGGCACGCGCCACGAGCGCTTCTTTCGCCAGCCGGGGCGAAATCTGGCGCGCAATTTCCGCAGCGGTCGTGCCGCGCTGCACTTCGCGAGTGGCGCCGTCCGGCAAAGTGATCTGAATGGTGTCAGTGCTCATGCGTGGTGTTTTTCCCCGGTGGAAACAACTAGCTTACTGGCCGGCGCAGATGCGGTCAAGGCGGCGTGTGACCCACCCAAAGCTGGGTCTCCCCTCCGCTTGCAACGATCCTGAGATCGGCTACACTCGCGTTTATGCTGCTCATGGTCGTCGAAAAGTTTAAGGACGGCAAGGCAAAGCCCATCGGCGAGCGGTTCAGGCGCGACGGCCGCCTGCTGCCCGAAGACGTGATCTATCACGCCAGCTGGGTGGATCCGGTGGGCGCGCGTTGTTTCCAGCTCATGGAAGCGCCCGCTCTGGAGTCGCTGGCCGCCTGGACGAGCCGCTGGGACGATCTGGTTGAGTTTGAAATTGTCCCGGTGCTGACCTCTGCTGACTTCTGGGCCAAGATTCAACTGGAATAGACCGAACCTCAAGGAATCGAGTGCCCGCAGCCCTCGCGCAGCGCGAGTCAATCGGATTCAGGGAATAATCCCGCCCGGCAGACCGCGAAACCCCGCATCACCTTTCAGCAGCTGAGCCTCGATCGCGATATCACGCAGGCGAAAACGCGGGAAACCACCCCGTTAGCCGATGGGTGCGATTGAGCAACGCTCCATCACTTTCCGGCGCTGGCTGCAGCGGAATGGTGCAGAATGGGTCTTAACAGGGGTGGCGGACCTCCGAACATCCCCCCCTTGCGACCGGGACCTACCCAGCCTGGTACACCGCAGCCCTGCGGACGAGCGCCTCGTTTACCGACGCTGACTCGCCGGAAGACCGAGCGCCCGAGTCCGACATCAGGCACGACAAATTTCGATTTCGCATGGAAACGAGTGCTCGGGCAGGACGCTTTCGGGCAGCGCTCGCGAATGTGCAAGGGGGTTCAGATGACCGAGGCCGCGGCAAAACAGGTGGGCCAAGTCATTGACGGAAAATTCCGCCTGGGCGAGTTTGTGGGCGGAGACGAAGGCAGCGCCGTATTTCTGACGGACTACGATTCCCCGGACGGGCGCAAAGTCGCAATCAAATTGGTTCCCGCAGATGCAGCGGAAGCGGAAGGATTGCTGGCGCGTTGGCGGCACGCCGCAAAGCTTTCTCATCCGCACATGATCCAGCTGCTGGATCTGGGACGCGGCGAGCTGGATGGTTCTCCGGTGCTGTACGTAGTAATGGAGTATGCCGACGAAAATTTGTCCGCGGTAATTGCGCGCAGGCCGCTCGCACCCGCCGAAGCGCGCGCGGTCCTGGGTCCGGTGGTCGACGCGCTCGCCTACATTCACGCCAAGGGTTTCGTGCATTGCCGCATCAAACCCGCGAACATCATGGCGGAAAATGATCTGCTGAAAATTTCCAGCGACGGGCTCTGCCGCATCGGCGAATTCAGCGGAAGCGTGGGGAAGCCAGGAGCGTACGATCCTCCCGAAGCGGCCGGCGGAAGAATTTCGCCGGCGGGCGATGTGTGGTCGCTGGGCATGACGCTGGTCGAAGCCCTCACGCAGCGCTTGCCGGTGTGGGAGAGGACAAACCAGGCTGAACCGGCGCTGCCATCCAACTTGCCGGCCGAGTTTCTGGATCTGGCGCGCCATTGCCTGCGCCGCGATCCGCAGTTGCGCTGGAGCGTCGCGGACATCGCGGCGAGGCTGCTGCCGAATGCGCCTGCTGCGCCGCCGAAACAGATGGCTCGCGGCACGCAGCATTTCTTCGCTCAGCGGCGCTGGGTTGGCACAGCAGCGCCCATCGGTTTAGCGTTGCTGGCGATTTTGGCGAGTGCGCGAATCCTCAAGCACTACTCGCAAACGGGGCCGACCCGCCGAGTTGCCGCAGCGGAACGGTCCGCTCAGCCGAGCGTACAGCCAAAAGTTGAGCCCAGAATCCAGCCAGCCGCGCGGCCGACGAACAAGCCCATGCCGGCCGAAACAGCGGCGGTTGCAGCGAAGCGGACGCCTGCTGGTGCGCCGCCACTTGCGTCAAAACCCGCCGAGCATTCCCCGGCACAGCCGAGCCCGAAAAGCGTCGCTAGGAGCAATCCGCCTGTATCGCTCCCGTCATCGCGGCCGAAAGCAGAAGCGCCCATACAGCCGATCGCGGCATCGACAGTGTCGAGCAGCGGAGTCGTGCGCGGAAAAGTGCTGCAGCAATTTTTGCCCGACGCTTCGCAAAGAGCGCGTGACACAATTCGCGGGAAAGTGCGGATCAACGTCAGGGTCCACGTGGATGAATCCGGCCGCGTGACCGCAGCGGCGTTTGACGCTCCCGGACCCAGCCAATATTTTGCGGACCGCACGCTTCAGGCCGCAAAACTTTGGCGATTCACGCCGGCGAAAATGGATGGCCATAGCGTCCCCAGCGATTGGGTGCTGCGATTCCAGATTGATCCCAGCGCGATCGACGTGTATCCCGCGCAAACAGCTCCCTAACCGCGCGCTTGCGGGCGGCAGAGGCGGTAGCGCGCTATTTCTTGCGCGCTGATTCGAGCATGTCCCAGGCGGCATCGGGCAGATCGAGGAAGTTGTTGAATTCCCCCGCGCCGCGCAGCCACAGGCCGCCGTCAATCACCACGCATTCGCCATTCACGTAGTCCGCCTGCTCGCTCAGCAAATACACGGCAAGATTCGCCAGTTCGTCGTGGCGTCCGAAGCGGCCCATCGGATGATGTTTCTTGGCGCGCTCTTCCATTTCCTGGGAAGGCAGCAAACGCGACCACGCGCCCTCAGTGGGAAATGGTCCCGGCGCAATGGCATTCAGCCGGATGTGATGGGGCGCCCACTCGACCGCGAGCGACCGCGTCAGCGCCAGCACGCCCGCCTTGGCGCACGCCGACGGGACCACAAATCCCGAGCCGCAATTCGCCGCCGCATAGGTCGTGACGATGTTCAGCACATGGCCCGGCTGCCTCGCTCGGATCCATCTTTTCCCCAGCGCCAGGGTGCAGAAAAATGTGCCCTGCAGCACGATTCCCAGAACGGCGTTGAACGCGTTTGCTGAGAGTTTTTCGGTGCGCGCGATAAAATTTCCAGCAGCATTGTTCACGAGCGTGTCCACGCGCCCAAATTCTTTTTCCGCCGCCTCGACGGCCTTTTCCACCGCGCTGTAATCGCGTATGTCCGCCGAAGCGTACGCCGCGCGCCCGCCTTTAGCCTGGATCGCTTCGGCGGTTTCTTGCAGCGGCTCTTCCCGCCGCGCCACCAGAAAAATATTCCCGCCCAGCTCGGCGCAGCGCAGCGCCATGGAACGCCCCAGCCCCGTGCCACCGCCTGTAATCAGAATCGTGCGGCCTTTGAGCAAATCGCTTTGAAACATGGAAAGCCTCCCTCTGGGCAACAGCAGTATTCATCTCGCATCACGCCCGTCGCCGCAAGCGCGTTTTTTGCGCCCGGCAAAACTCGTGGCAACCGGCACGTTGCTGTGCTATTCAGTCTTCAGCACTTCTTCTGCATCCCCCTCCGCAGCGCTGGGAGCGAAGGAAAGGAACTGCAATGAAAGGTTTTCTGGTGGGACTGATTCTGGGAATACTGATTGTCCCGATCGCGCTGTTTTTTTATATTAAAACGGGCCAAGCGCCGGCGGCTGCATCCGACGCGCCGCTGCCGTTTGAAAAATTCCTCGCCCGGGGCGCGTTGCACGCGCGCATCAAGAAGGAGGCGCAGGATCGCGAACTCTCCACATTCAACGCGGCAGACCTCGCCGCCGGCGCCGAACTGTACCGGACGAATTGCGCGTTCTGCCACGGCTTGCCGTTGCAGGCGCCGTCCGCGGCTTCGCAAGGAATGTTTCCCCGCGCGCCGCAGCTTTTCACCGCGAAAGAAACGGTTACCGACGATCCGGTGGGTGTCACCTTCTGGAAAGTCAAAAATGGCATTCGCCTGACGGGCATGCCGGGATTCCAGAAGGCGCTCACCGACCAGCAAATGTGGCAAGTCGCTGCGTTGATGGCCAGCTCCGATAAACTCCCGCCCGATGTTCTGAGGAGCCTGCTGCCTGCCGCTGCGCCGGCGATCTTGGCAGCACCCGGCGCGCCGCCCGCGACGCCTGCTCCCGCAACGCCGCTTCCTGCCAGCCCATCGCAGCCGCAATAGCCCGGCGGAAAACTCCGCGCGCTATTTTGTGGGCGGCAGAAATTCCTTGGGCAGCGGATTTTCCGGCGTTTCTTCCAGCCAGTAAATCGTCACCACCCACCAGCGCGTGCCGTCGTAGAAAAGTTGAAAGCTATTGATCCCGCGGGCGAAGGGCTGCGCGTCTTTGGCGTCGTGCCGCGATTCATACGTGCTGAATATCTGCATGATATTGCCGTAGCGCTCGGACTTCCGCGAGATTTCGCGCTCCGCAAATCCATTTTTCTGGAAGTATGCGTCCGCATGTTGCGCATACTCATCCGGCGTAATGATACGCGTATCCCATCCGCCGCCGGTTTTCCGGGGAACGACCGGGATCAATCGCGCGCCGGGCACAAAGAGCGAGCGAAAGCGATCCCAATCGCGTTGTTGCGCGGCCGGGCCGGAAATCACGTCGTAGGTCGCCGCCATAATGGCGTCGGGCGATGCGACATCGGCAGGTTTCGCGGCCGGAGCTGGCGTTGTGGCCTGCGCTTCGGCGGGCGCCGCCGCGCTGGGTTTTTTCGCTTCGTCTTGCGCGGCGAGAGGAAATGCGGCGCTGCTCGCAAGCCATACGGCGAGAACGGAAAATCGAAATAGTGACATGTAAATCTCCTGGCGGCTCGCCCGGAAAGTATCGTTACCCCACGCCGCGCCGCGCAGCTTAAACCGTTCCGCTGATTTTCACAAATTGTTCCGGACCGGGGTGCGCCGCCGGGCGCCAAGAACTAGAATTCCACGTGAAAGCGCAGGCCCGGAACAAACACCGGACCGCGCGCCTTGTTGTATCCCGGATTGTTGATGCGCTGAAAATCGCAGGACGCGAAGAATCCGCGCCACAGATGCGCGGTG
>Ga0209420_1000029_pt1 | contig 91128 bp, 64 predicted proteins | sample BlaSpr_A8_OM1_O1_FD_187972 | JGI IMG/M metagenome (GOLD analysis project Ga0209420, IMG submission 187972) | Forest soil microbial communities from Thunder Bay, Ontario, Canada - Black Spruce, Ontario site 2_A8_OM1_O1 (SPAdes) (version 2) | ecosystem: Environmental > Terrestrial > Soil > Boreal... | reverse complement strand
CAAAATAGTTTTCCAGGTGGCGGCGAGCTCAGCGGTGCGACCACGGGAGACGGAAGAGAGATGCGAATGCTGAAGCCGAGGCAATTCGCCGCGTTTACACCGACCTGCAGGGACGAAATTCGTCGCGCGTATACATTCATCCTTCGCAACCGCCATTGCGTCCGGGCAGGCTACCCGCACTAAGTAACTCTTCAGTGGGGCCTGCCCATTAGGACAGGTACACCCGTGCTCCTCGTCTCCGGATACTCGGGTCCATGGAGCGAGCACAATGAGACCGAGGCTGTCTCGGTTGTTCGGGCTGGGGCTGCTTGCCTTTGTGTGCCTACCCGGTGGCGTATTAGCTCAGCACTTTCCACAGACGGAACGCACGAAAATCGGTGAGTATGAACTCGGCGAGAGGTACAACGAAATGGTCCCGCCCGACGCGCAGAAAAAGATGGACACCGTTTGTCCCCAGGCCGAAGCACAATACGCTGCGAGCATCCCGAAGTGGTCTCTAAAAGATGAGAAGCTTCACGTCGGTGACGAGCTAGACGCAACGCTACTCATCTGCAGAGCCTTCGCCGACTTTCGCGCGGGTAAGGACGGAGAATTCAAGCTTCCGAAAGAGAAACTGAAACCCGGAGTAGAGGACGTCACGGTCAAGTTTCACGCGGGCAAGATTTACGAGGTACGCACGGCCTGGAAGCAAGACGAGACATCATTCGAGGGCCAACGATTGATGCTGGCGCAGAAGTATGGAGAGCCGACGAAAACGGACACGGTCAAGTTTCAGAACGGAATCGGCGCGTGGCATTGCGAGGAGGCGAGCTGGGCACTCAAGAACGGCGACACAATCATGGCGTTCGACGGCATCGTCAGCGGCCATCATCGTGTTTTCGTCGATTTCGCTTCGAAGGATTAGCCGCGCGAGCCTGAGCTAAAGAATCCGTACTGAGGTACCGCATAACAGCGCCTCTAAGCGAGAACGAAAATTCTTGCTCACCATGGCGCAGGACATGTCACGACGCAACGCAAAGCAGTAGCGAGCCATCTACAACCAGGAACTCTCGCCAAACTATCAGACGATGCCCATTTCCCCGGCAGCGTCCTCGCGAACGCAAATAGGCTCGTCCATTTACGAATTTACGCCAGCGCCTGTCCCAATCAATCATGGGCACAAAACAAGTGAACGCGCTTCGATTACTTCTCGGGCGCGGTTGCAGGATACTTGAACGGCTTACTGCTCTTGGTGATAATCACAAGCACCTCGACCGGACTGCTCCATTGGGAGATGGTCCTTACGGGCAGCTGGAGCAAACCTTATGCGGGTTCTTGCAATTGTCCTTTTTGCGTTCGTCGCCCTACCCTCGATTTTTCAGCAAGACCGAAACGCGCAAAATCCGGCTTTGCCTAGGAAGCCATTCACGTTGACGCAGGTTTGGACGCTGGATGCGACCTACTCCGACGAGCAACACGGCGTAACCTTTCGGTATCCCCGTATTTGGGACTCTACGACGCAGTTTGGATATAATCCAGGCGCATTGACTCTGATGACGCCGACGCTGACTGCGGGGTTTGGATATCGTGAGGACGGCTTCCCACGAAGCCAGATAGTAGGCCCGTACTCGACAACGAACTTGGAGGGCTTCGGCATCGTTTACTTGGCTATTTCAACGGCGAGCGCATTCGAATGCGAAGCTAAGGCATCGTCAGTGTCCGATGTGCATCAGCCTACTACTATCGAAATCGCAGACCGCTCCTATTCGGTGCGTGAATCCGGCGAGTCGGGCATGTCACAGTCCACTGCGGGGAATCTATACGCAACCTATGCCCGTCCTACTTGCTATCTCTTCGAAACGGATGTGGCGCTGGCTTCGCCGGAAGTGGTGGGTGTCATCCGCGCGCTTACTCCGGCACAGCTGCGCTTTATCAACGCACACCTGTTGACCATTATGAAATCTGTACGGATAGTGGCGAGCGAGGGCAAAACAGACTGAAGAGAGGCAAGGCACTAGCCACCAAAACAGTTTGTGCTCGTCCTCAACTGTCGCAAACACGCGTTAGCGCTCAAGACCACACACGACAGGTTGCGGCGCAAGTGCCAAGTTCTGGTCATTGAATTGCGCCATTGCTGTTTGGCACGCCGTTTCAAAGGAGAACTCCCATGGTGACCAAAAAAACCAAGAAGTCTACAGCCAGCAAGAAACTCAGCCGCAAACCGCTTTCGGCGGTCAAACCCCTGACTCCATTACGTATTCCACCGGCCCCTTGCCTGCAATAGCAGGTGCCGAAGGGCCAGCATTCTGACGAAATAATCGGCTGGGCAACATCTCCGTCCAATCCCCGAGTCAGCTACAAGGGCTGGTAGTTGAAGCAGAAGTGGAGCTTATCCGACAACTGTTCCGGGCGACGACCTGCCACCGTCCATTCGTCCTGCGCCATGTGTCAACAAGAGTAACATTTAGTTTGAAAGGATGTCCGTCTTCAGTGTACGCCACGGCAAAGTCGCCGTAGACCTTCGGGGCGAGTTCGCGCATGGTCCAGGGCTCCTTGATTTCCATGTGGTTAAGCAGATTATCCAGCCATTGCGACCGAGTTGCCCACAGTTCACCGTTCCAACCGTAGAGCGCGAATCCCGGCGCCCATAAGCGCTTCCAGCTTCGCGCGGTCCTTAGCGTTGCTGGCGTCGGTCCAAGCATTTGTTAGCGTCACGAGTTCAGCGGAGCCTGCGTCTAGACCTGCTGGTGAAGTCGGTTGGCTCGCCGATTTTTGTGGCTGAAGAGACGTCGCAGAGAAAAGAAGGCCGAGGAATACCGCCAGCACTTGCTTCATAGGGCCCTCCAAGCTCCGGTAAATCTATCGCAAGGACGGACAAAATCTTCCTCGACGCACCAAACAATCGAGTAACTCCTGGTGGTTCGAAAGGGGTTTCTTCGGTTTACTAGTTATCGTGCAGTATAATTACGGGCATTGATACATCGGGCGTGGAGGTCTCTATGCCGCACCCTCGAACCGTAAGATGCGACGCTCTGTTTGTTTTTCTTGTTGTAGTGGCATTCCTGGGTCCAGGAATCGTTACGGCTTCGCCCAATCCGAGCACTCAACAAGGACATCTGATTCCTGCGCAACCATCCCGCGAGGAGACGGTGGGGTTTAAAGTCCTGAGTTCGACTGGAGGAATAGACTTTAAACCTTATTTGATTACTCTATTCAATCCTATCAACCGTAGCTTTCACGTAAAGTTACCCAAGTCAGCAGCGGCAGGAGAAAAAGAAACCGTGGTGGTTCAGGTCCGCATACAAAAAGACGGGTCATTGGCCGATGAGTTCGTGACAATCGTGTCCAGCTCGGGAGAGAAGGAATTCGACGCCGCGGCCTTGAGCGCGATTCGCACCGCCGCCCCGTTTGGTCGTCTGCCTGAGGGGTACTCCGGCGCTTATCTTGAGCTGCAAATTAGCTTCTACCACTACAAGCCGCCAGAGCCAGAGCAGAAGCCAACGGTCGTTCCGGTAGGGCGTTAGAACGAGGCCGCCCGCGGCGGACGCTGCGCACAATTTCACTTCTTCCGCGAAGACGCGAGTGCGATAAAGCGCTGAGGTTAATCAAGAGATACGCGGTTTCGACAATCCGACGGAGGTATGCAGCTACGCCAATTCCAGTACTCTCCATACGAGGGACAATCGAGAACTATAAAGAAATGCTTAGCGCCCTCGACTGGATGATGGCAACGCTGAGGCCCGGAGGATTTCAGAGCTTGCATTAGCCGATAGTGCCCGATTCCCCGGTAGGGCATGTAGCGGTAGCTTCCGGGTTGGGATGGAAATTGTTCTTGTTCAAAATAGCCTACGGGCGCTCCATCGAAGAAAAAGGACTTGGGTTTTAGGTTTTGAATCACTTCTGCAATGATGCACGAGGCCACTTCCTTATCATGTGAGCGGCTATGTCGTCCGCGAATCCTGCAGCCACGAGAAGGTCTCGCCGATCAGATTTAGCCAGCTTAACATGGTCCAGTGCTTGGGTGATTCTGCGACTTACCGAGCACTGTAGTCAGGTGATGTTGTGGTCTCTAGTCGCCGCTTAGGCATTCCGATTCGAGGTGAACGAATATGTGGATACGACGGCTCACGCTAGGGGCATCGCTTGCATTGTTCGCGGCTTTTACCGCTTCCGCTACCGACAACGTCGTGCTCAATCTCTTTGTCACGACGACCAAACAGGACAGCCCTGTAAAGATTGTCGGGTTCAGGTTGCCTAATAGCGCGACCGGGGACGAAGGTCCAAGCGAGATGGCTGAACCACCGGAACAGGGCCCGGTTCTGGTGTGTCGGTGGTGCCCGCAGGTCCTGCTTCGCAATACGACTCCGAAGCAAGTCAAGAACGTGAGCCTTCAGGGGCTCATGGGAGACCCGAATCGCCCCGAGGAGATAAACGAGGTAGTGCATGGGATGGGGATTCTCACCGAGTCGAGACTGGGACAGAGGTCACCATATGTTATCGCGCCAAACGGGGATGCGAACTTTGGGGATAATGGGCTTTGGCCTTCTAGTATGGCGATAATTGCCGCATCGGCTGTCAATTCAAATTGTCTGCATGTTGCAGTGGCTGTCTGGAGGGTCGAGTTCTCGGATGGGACTCTATGGATGAGCGACCGCGAGCAAGAACAGTCACTGTGGAAAGAATCTCTCAAGCAAGAAAACACGAATTCGTGCAAGGACTCGTCTGCGGTTGACCTAAAGCAACTTCACAGGGGAACAGGCACGCGTGCGCTGCTAGTCCGAGATTTCATGTCGGGGACAACGCAATCCTACTCAGCAGCGTGCCCGGTTCAGTGGGTTAACGGCGAGTTAAGTATGGGCCACTGCGCTTGGTGAAGACGTCCAAAACCTCCAGACCCCGCATTATGCGTCCAAGACTGCAAGTGTCTCAGCAACAAGTGCGGCAGGCTGCGGCGGCGGATAGCCGGCCAGACTAAATCTTTGGAACCTTCGCGGCCTGGCCGTGGGCTAGACCGTCATATTTAGAATTTTCCCCGTCGGACCGCCGGACGCAAGAACTGTCGCCAAGTCATCGGACGATGCCCATTTCCCTGGCAGCATCCTCGCAAACGCAAATTGGCTCGTCCCCATTTTGGAATTTCCGCCAGCGCCTTTCCCAATCAATCAGGGGCACAAAACAGGTGAAGGTGGAAGCTATAGACTGAGGGTTGCCGTCCTTTATCCAGACACGGAACCGTGCGTGATGCTCTCCTTCATTGACGCAGGAAGTTGGTTTACGCATTTTATTCGCTCTTCGGGAACTGTCGCTCGCCCTGAATCCAGAGCACCTGCATTGCCGGTCGAGAGGGAGGTTCTCCCAACAAGGATATGGCATCGCTTGGGTGGGGCAGCCCTGCGATGACCTGCGGGACGAAGCGCAATTGGAAGTCCAAACACCTCGCGAAGATTGCACGGCGGTTAGGAGACAGGATTTCGTCAATCAAGACTATTCCGCTTCCGGACATGCGCAACCTTATGCACAACTCGGGCGAGACCGAGCCTTCTGGTTCGGGGGCGATAGGTGACAGTGTCACTGAAAGGGAGTTACTTTAGGGTCGCGGCGGCAGGCGGTCGAATTTTGGTAACCGGGAGCCGCAGATGCGGTATTTGTTGCTAGGATTATTTCGAGAGAATCAAAGAAGGGTACACATGCCAGAAGTCGCCACCGTGGTTTGTAAATTCGACGCCGATTTTTCTTCTCCCCCACAGTTTTGATTCGACGTACACCACGCGGCACTCACGCTCTTCGTCCGTTATCGCGTTAACCAGCAGAACGGTCTGGCCCTGCTTCACCTTCGCAGCCAACGCCAGCAATCCCCCGTGAACGCTCACTGCGTTTGTCTCGGTAACGTCGCGGAATGGCCGGTTTTTCGTAGTTTGCCCATAAACACGCACCGGAATAGACAAAGGCAGTCGTCTACTCCGCCGTTGCCTCCCAAGTTTCTTCACGGTTTGGCTCCTTGGCCGACAACGGATTTTGTCTGAATCAAGACTAGTTTCGGCCTCTGATTCCGCCAATAGTACTTGTGTCCAGACGGCACGGATTGCTAACTAAAGATGAAGACCGTAATGGAAGCGGAGAACTCCCTCGCACCTGTACGGCCAATTGGGTTCGCCGCGCTCCACGAGAAGGCGAAGCTGGGTTGCGAGCGTGGGGAGCAGCAAGTCGGCGAAGCGCGGTCGGATTTTGGTTTGTTGGTTAATGGAAACCGGCTAAATCGATAGATTCAGCCGCAAAAAGGTGGCGGAATTGCGATTCTGCCAACACTGACAGAAAGCATGATTTCTCGGAACAGAGCGGGAACGCATGAAGCAAAGCGGCGGCGGCTCGGAAGCCACGACACAGGCGCGACTTAGAATTTACCCCCGACTCCTTCGAACCAGAGGGTCGGGAGTTCGAATCTCTCCGGACATCCAACAGCCCAGGGGTCCAGCCCGGAGACATGGGTTACACAAGCTGCTTAAGACATAGGTAACACTTTTGGGCCGATGGATTTTCCAGCGGTTCCAACACGCGCGTCTCGAGGTCGAAGCGTCCGAGATCAGAATCCATAAACTAAACCGTGCAGACACCGCCGTGCACTTCTTTAATGCCGACGGCTTGGCGACGACGATGATTTTGTCCTGCAGCGAATAATCGATATCCGGCAATCCCGGGTAGGCGCGAGTGGAGGGTAGCTAGACCTCAGCCGGGCACTTCATGTCCGCGTTGCATGTCTACCCAGCCGCTTTCGAGGACTGGCCGAACGACTTAATGGCGCTCGATTCGTCCGGATGAACGTCGAAGACCGCCGACAACATAGTCATCTGGAAGAGGTCCTGGACTTTCTTGTTCACATTCGTGAGTTTCATGTGGCCGCCCTGCTTACGGACAGTGGTATGTGAACGAACCAGTTCTCCGATGCCGGCGCTATCCACGTGAGCCACATCCGTCATATTCAGCAGGATGTGCTTGCGACCCTTCTCTAGCAGGCCAGCCATGACTTCGCGGAGGATCACGTTTCCTTCACCGAGTGTGATCCGCCCTTTTATATCGACGATGGTGATTTCGCCAATCGCTCGAGTGGCGGCTTGCATCCTGCCGGCGGGCTGCATCGGCATGCTCATGCCCAGGCGATCGAGAGTGGTGCATGCTCTTGCGGCAACCTCGGCGAAGTCGGTTCGGACCACAACAAGGGAACGGCCTTGCTTCAACGGCTCCAGAAACAGGGCGGTGTCTTCGGAGGAAGCGGCGGCCGGGGCTGGGTGTGGTGCCGCCTCGTCTTCGGAGATGGCTTCGCCGGCCTTTGCACCAGCCCGAGCGCCAAGAAAGCCAAGGAGAGCGGTTGCGCCGGCGCCAAGAGCGATGACTTGGCCGAGTCCCGGTATTAAGAAGACGGATGCGGCAACAACACCAGCCGACAGCCCCGCAGCTCCTCCCAGAAACCCGCCTGCGTAGGATCCCAATTCCTTGGCGAGCGAAGAAGCCTCGCTCTCCGAACGGGTCAGGTACGTAATCGATTCTTGCGGGACGTGCTGGTCTAGCAATTCCTTCAAAGCTTCTTCAGCGCGTTCACGAGAAGCAAATACTCCAATAGCAGTTTCCAAGTGATCCTCCCTTGAAATCGAACGCGGTTTAGAGAGTCACGAGCCGAACCGGAGATTGATGGCTTCAATGCGGCTTAGTTCGAGAGCGCTGAAAACACAGAGGGCCTCATTGTGCGCCGATTTCTTGAGGCAGAATCTGCTCCCTGACCCGACTTTTGTCAAGCGGAATCGCGGGAGCGGCCTATGGGAAAGAGCCTGTCGACCGCAATTGGTTGCAACGCTGATGGTCCTGCGCCAGGGACTTGGTCTTACCGCCGCTAGCGCCGGTCCGCGTCTGGTCGCTGCGCTCATCGGTCGCCGAGTCCGGTGATCGGTTCGAGAGCGGCGTCGACCAGATCGAACAAGCCACCCAAGCTGCGAACTTTCCCGCGATTGCCCCGCCTGTTCCGACGGCACGCCGAGAGCTTGCTGCAGAGCAACCCTCTTGGGACGGCGCTGATGGTAGTGACGCTTGTCCCGGCAGTTTTTCGGGAGCGCTGCTTTTTCGATCGCTGCAGGAAGCGATGGCTGATGAGAAAACCAGTCAAGTTTGGCCAGTACTTTTGGCATGATGCGGCTTATGTCGGTGCGACTAATGGCGTCCAACGGCGAAGGCACAAAGCTCACCTACAGAAGCCGTACGAAGTATTCGGCGTCTGGTTGCTGGACGGTTCCGTCATCAACATGCCGGCTTCGCGGACAAATGAAATCCCGCGCCAAACCCTCATAATGTGGCGCTCGAAATGCTCTATCAATCTACAGGAATCATTCACGCGCAGCCCTGACCGAACGGAGCCAGTACCAGATTTATTGTATTTTGGGGAACCGGTCCGGGGCAGTACCATCTAGGCGCTTCCAGCTGTGCCCAGGAGATTCTTATTGCCGAGATAAAAAACACCTCTGCATCCATCCCTGAATATCAAAAGCCTCCGGTCCCAGCCGCTCCCGCTTCGCCACAACCTCGGCGTAAGGTACCGCAGTTCGTTTGGTGGGGCCTGTCACTTCTGGTCCTTGTGATTATTGCCCTGCTGATTTTCCGCCACCACGAAGACGCCAAAAAAGCCGCGGCCAAGAAAGTTCGTCCCGCGGGCATCACCATCACCACCACCACGGCGCAAAAAGGCGATATCGGCGTTTACCTGGACTCCATCGGCACGGTCACTCCGGTGTACACCTCTTCCATCACCGCGCAGGTTACCGGGATAATTATTGGCGTCCACTATACGGAAGGCCAGCGTGTTGCGAAGGGCGATCCGCTGATTGACATTGACTCGCGCACCTACCGCGCCATGCTGATGGAAGCCGAAGGCGCGCTCGAACGCGACCAGAATCTTCTGGCGCAGGCACAGATGGATCTGGCGCGTTACCAGGAAGCGTGGGCGCACAACGCCATCGCCAAACAGATTCTGGATGACCAGGAAAAATTGGTGCACCAGGATGAAGGCACTGTAAAGAACGACGAAGGCACCGTTCAATTCAATCAGGTGCAGGTGGAGTACTGCCACATCACCGCGCCCATCGCCGGCCGCGTCGGTCTGCGCCTGGTCGATCCCGGCAACGTGGTGCAAACCGCCGGCACAACCACGCTCGTGGTCATTACGCAGCTCGAGCCCATTACCGTAATTTTCACGATACCGGAGGACAGCCTCGACCCGGTGCAAGCCCGCCTACGCGCAAAAGCCAAGCTCAGCGTGGACGCCTTCGATCGCACCGCGCAAACGAAAATCGCCAGCGGCCAGTTGCTTACGCTCGACAATCAGATAGACACCACCACCGGCACGGTGAAAGGCCGCGCGCTTTTCGCCAACACCAATGACGCGCTCTTCCCCAACCAGTTTGTGAATACGCGCCTGCTGGTGAATACGCTGCAGGGCGTGACACTGGTTCCGTCATCCGCCATTCAACAGAATGGACAGGCGTCGTTCGTGTATGTGATTCAAAACAATATCGCGCACATGGTCAGCGTCAAACCCGGAGTCACCAACGGCGGCGTAACCCAGGTTGACGGCATCAATCCTGGAGATGTCCTCGCCAACAGCAGCTTCGATAAGTTGCAGGACAAGATTGCGGTGGTCGTGTCGAACCCGCCCGCCACCGCCGGCACCAACGGTGCAAGCGGGAGCAGCGCTCCGTGAGTCCCTCTCGTCCGTTTATTTTGCGGCCGGTGGCCACCTCTTTATTAATGGCCGCAATCCTGCTGGTCGGCATCGTCGGTTACACGCAGCTCCCCGTCTCCGCATTGCCTGAAGTTGACTATCCCACCATCCAGATCCTCACGTTTTATCCCGGAGCCAGCCCCACCGTGGTTGCGACCACAGTGACGGCCCCACTCGAGCGCCAGTTCGGCGAGCTGCAAGGCTTGAGCCAGATGACTTCCTCCAGCTCCGGTGGCACTTCCGTGATCGTCCTACAATTTAATCTCACGCTGAGCATCGATGTCGCCGAAGAAGAAGTGCAGTCGGCGATCAACGCTGCGCAGAGTCTGCTGCCGTCCATCCTGCCCGCGCCGCCTATTTACAGTAAGACGAATCCAGCTGACGCTCCCGTGCTGACGCTTGCAATCACTTCCAACTCGATGCCGCTGCCGCAAGTAGAAGACCTGGTGGACACGCGCCTGGCGCCGAAAATTTCGCAGCTCAGTGGCGTCGGCCTGGTAACCATTAGCGGCGGACAAAAACCGGCCGTGCGGATTCAAGCCAACCCCACAGCGCTTTCCTCCTACGGCATTAACCTGGAGGACCTGCGCACCGCACTGACCTCCGCCAGCGTGAACGCCGCCAAAGGAAACTTCGACGGTCCGCGTCAGGATTACCAGATTGACGCCAACGATCAGCTGGTCACCAACACGGATTACAGAAACGTGGTGGTCGCCTACCGCAACGGAGCGCCGGTGATGCTCCCCGACGTAGCCGCCATCGTGAATGGCGTCGAAAATAATGCGCAGGCCGCGTGGATGAATCAGACGCCTGCGGTCATCCTGAACGTGCAACGCCAGCCCGGCGCCAATACGATCGCCGTGGTGAAAAGCATCAAGGCGCTGATTCCGCAGCTCGAAGCCAACCTGCCCACCGGCATTCAGGTCACCACACTGACCGATCTGACGACCGCCATCGAAGCGTCCGTATCGGACGTCGAATTTGAACTGCTCCTGACCATCGGCCTCGTCGTGCTGGTCATTTTTCTTTTCTTGCGCAGCCTCTACGCCACCATCATCCCGGCGGTGGCTGTGCCGCTCTCGCTCGTCGGCACCTTAGCGGCGATGTACCTGCTCGGCTACAGCCTGGATAACTTGTCGCTGATGGCGCTGACCATCTCCACCGGCTTCGTGGTGGACGATGCCATCGTGATGATCGAAAACATATCGCGTTACATCGAGGCGGGTGATAAGCCGATGGACGCGGCGCTCAAAGGCGCCGAACAAATCGGCTTCACCATTCTCTCGCTCACCGTCTCGCTGATCGCCGTGCTGATTCCGCTTTTATTCATGGGCGACGTCGTGGGCCGTCTGTTCCGCGAGTTTGCCGTGACCCTCGCGGTCACCATCGTGCTCTCGGCAGTGGTCTCCCTCACGCTTACTCCGATGATGAGCGCGCGCATCCTGCGCCACACCCCGAAGGACCAGCAAGGGCGCTTCTACAAAGCTTCCGAGCGCGTTTTCGAAAACATGATCGCGTTCTATGGCCGCACGCTGAAGTTCGTCCTGCGCTACCAGACCATTACGCTGCTCGTCGCCGTCGCTACGCTCCTGCTCACAATTTTTCTCTACATCATCATCCCCAAAGGATTTTTCCCGGTGCAGGATACCGGCGTAATCCAGGGCATCTCGCAAGCCCCGGCGTCGATCAGTTCGCAAGCCATGGCCGAAAAACAGCAGGAACTCGCCAAAGTCGTGATGGAAGACCCGGCGGTTGAAAGCATCTCGTCGTTTATCGGCGCGGACGGCACGAACATCACCACCAACAGCGGCCGCATGTCCATCAACTTAAAACCGCTCGACCAACGCAAAATCAGCGCCTCCAATCTCATCCGCCGACTCAAAACCCGCTTGGACAAAGTGCAGGGCATCGAACTCTTCATGGAACCGGTGCAGGACATTACCGTGGACGACCGCGTGAGCCGCACGCAATACCAATACACGCTGGAAGATTCCGACGCCAACGAACTGAATCTCTGGACCAGCCGCTTCATGGACCAGCTGAAAAAACAGCCGGAACTGGAAGACCTGGCGACCGACCAACAACCGGGAGGCCTGGCCGTAACTCTGGTGATTGACCGCGTCACCGCCGGGCGCTTGGGCATCGCGCCCGCAACGATTGACAACACTTTGTACGACGCCTTCGGCCAGCGCCAGATCAGCACGATGTATACGCAGGTGAATCAATACCACGTCGTGCTGGAAAGCGAGCCGCAATTTCAGAAAGATCCCAACAAGCTGAACCACATCTATATCCAGTCCAACGCGTCCGCTGGCACCAGCGGCGCCGGAACTGTTTCCTCTTTCGCGTCCTCCAGCTCGTCCTCCGCGGGTTCGAACGCGCTCACTGGTTCGGCGCTCTACACTCCGTCGGCGAATACGCTCGTGCCTCCCGCGAACGCGCTTTCACCGAATTCTTCCTCCCCGACGAGCGGCGGCTCGACCTCCGCCGGCGCCACCAGTTCGTCCACGAGCAACGCGGTGCCGCTCAGCGCTTTCTCGCACTTCGAGAACACCATGGAGCCGCTGGTGATTACCCACCAGGGCCAATTTCCCGCGATCACCGCCTCCTTCAATCTCGCGCCGAACGCAGCCCTGGGCAACGCCATCACCGCGATCAACAAAGTGCAGAAGGACATGCACATGCCTCCCAGCCTGCAAGCCGGCTTTCAAGGCACCGCGGCCTCCTTCACAAACTCCCTGGCCAATGAGCCGCTGCTGATTCTCGCCGCGCTTGTCACTGTCTACATCGTCCTGGGTGTTTTGTATGAGAGCTTCGTGCATCCGATCACGATTCTTTCCACGCTGCCTTCAGCCGGCGTCGGAGCTTTCCTCGCGTTGATTCTCTTCCACCAGGATTTGAGCGTGGTCGCGATCATCGGCATCGTCCTGCTGATCGGCATCGTGAAAAAGAACGGCATCATGATGGTGGATTTCGCGCTGGAAGCAGAACGCAAAGGCGGAAAAAATTCCACGGACGCAATTTACGAAGCCTGCCTATTGCGTTTCCGCCCGATTATGATGACCACCATGGCCGCGTTGCTAGCCGGCTTGCCGCTCGCGCTCGGTGCCGGCTTCGGTTCCGAATTGCGCCGGCCGCTGGGCATCGCCATGGTCGGCGGCCTGCTGCTCAGCCAGGCGCTCACGCTCTACACCACGCCGGTCATTTACATTTTCTTCGATAATCTCGCGCAGCGTTTTTCGAGCAAATCGCCAAAGCAGGAAACTTCTGGCGGCGAAGCGCCCAACCCGCAACCGCCAGGCACGCCAAATGCAGAAGCCCCAGGCCCCGCATGAACATCTCCGCGCCGTTCATTCACCGCCCTGTCGCCACTACGCTGCTCACCGTGGCGATTGCGCTTGCCGGGGCAGTTGCATTCGAAGTCCTACCGGTTTCGCCGCTGCCCGAAGTTGATTTCCCGACCATCTCCGTCAGTGCCAGCTTGCCCGGAGGCAGCGCCGAAATTATGGCCTCTTCCGTCGCTACTCCTCTCGAACGCCAGTTCGGCCATATCGCCGGCGTCACCGAGATGACCTCCACCAGCACGCTCGGCAGCACCTCCATCACCATTCAGTTCGATCTCAGTCGCGATATCGACGGCGCCGCGCGCGACGTAGAATCCGCCATCAACGCCGCGCGCACTTATTTGCCCGCCAACCTGCCCTCCAATCCCACCTACCGCAAAGTCAATCCCGCCGACGCGCCCATCATGATCCTCGGCCTCACCTCCGAGAAATACGGTCCCGAAAAAGTGTATGACGTGGCCTCCACCGTCATCGAGCAAAAACTCTCGCAGATACAGGGCGTCGGCCAGGTCAGCGTCGGAGGCGGCGCCTTGCCCTCGGTCCGGGTGGAAGCCAATCCCACGCAACTGGCAAGCTACGGGCTCACCCTGTCGAATTTGCAATCCGTGCTCAGCCTGCAAAATTCCGACCTCGCCAAAGGTCAAATTTCCGACGGCATCGTAACCGCGGACATCCTGGCCAACGACCAGATCTCGGCCGCCGCCGACTACAGGCCGATCATCGTCGGTTATAAAAATGGCGCCGCTGTGCGCCTCTCCGACGTCGCGCAGGTAATTGACTCGGTGCAGAACGTCCGCGCGGCTGGCTATCTGAACGGCAAGCGCGCCATCACCGTCATCATCTTCCGCCAGCCCGGCGCCAACATCATCGACACAGTGGACCGCGTGACCGCGCAACTTCCGTTCATCAAGGCCTCGATTCCGCTGGGAATTGAAATCACCATGGTTCTCGACCGCACCACCACCATTCGCGCCTCCGTCGGCGACGTCGAAAAGACCCTGCTGATTTCCATCGTCCTGGTGATCCTGGTCGTCTTCGTCTTTCTGCGCAACGCGCGCGCCACGCTGATTCCCGCCGTGGCCGTGCCGGTTTCCCTCATCGGCACCTGCGCGGTGATGTATCTGTTTGGCTTCAGCATCGACAATCTTTCGCTCATGGCTCTTACCATTTCCACGGGCTTCGTCGTGGATGACGCGATCGTGGTGATGGAAAATGTCGCGCGTCATCTGGAAAACGGCTTGACGCCTTTTGCCGCGGCGCTGAAGGGCGCCGAAGAAATCGGCTTCACCGTGTTCTCGATCAGCATTTCGCTCATCGCCGTTTTTATTCCCCTGCTGCTGATGGGCGGAATCGTTGGCCGCCTCTTCCGCGAGTTTGCGGTCACGCTTTCCACCGCCATCGTCGTCTCCATGATCATTTCGCTCACCACCACCCCGATGATGTGCGCCTACCTGCTGCGGGACGAGCGCCATGCAAAGCACGGCCGCATCTATAACGCCAGCGAGAAGGTCTTTGATTGGGTGCTTTCCTTGTATCGCCGCACCCTGACCTGGGTCTTGGACAATCCGGCGCTCACCCTGATCGTGCTGTTCATCACCATTGCGCTCAACGTTGTCCTCATCATCAAAATTCCCAAGGGCTTTTTCCCGCAACAGGATACCGGCGCGCTTTCCGGCTCCGTACGAGGGCCGCAGGACTCATCTTTCGCGGCGATGAACAATTCCATCCAGCAAATCGGCCACGTGATTAACAATGATCCGGCCGTCGCCAACGTAATTACGTTTACCGGCGGCAACGGCGCCACCAATACCGGCTCCGCCTACATCGCGCTCAAGCCGCTGGCGGAACGCAAAATCAGCGCCGCCGGGATCATTAACCGTCTGCGTCCCAAATTAAACGCGTTGCCCGTCGCTTCTGCGTTCCTGCAGGCCGTGCAGGATCTGCGCATTGGCGGCCGCTCCAGCAATGCGCTCTATCAGTACACGATCCAATCGGACAACGTGCAGGACCTCTCCAAATGGGCGCCGATTCTTTTGGCCGCGATGCAGAAACTTCCCGGTCTACAGGACGTCAGCTCGGACCAGCAAAATGGCGGCCTCGATGAACTGCTCAACTACGATCGCATCACCGCGGCAAAGCTCGGCATCACGGTGCAGTCGCTCGATTCCGCGTTATACGGCGCCTTCGGCCAATCCGAAGTCTCGATCATTTACACGCAGCTGAATCAATACTACGTGGTGCTCGAAGTCGCTCCGCAGTATTGGCAAAGTCCGGAAGGCTTGAAAGACATCTACCTTCATTCCGCGAGCGGCGGCAATATTCCGTTGCTCGCCGTGGCCAAGGGCCAGGCCAACACCACGCCGCTTTCCATCAATCACACGGGCCTGTTTCCCTCCGTCACCGTTTCCTTCAACCTCGCTCCCAACGTGTCCATGAGCCAAGCCACAGCCGCCATCAACGACATGCAAAAACGCCTGGGCACGCCTTCTTCGCTGCAAGGTTTTTATGCCGGCACGCTCGAGGCCTATCAGCAATCGCTGGGCACCGAGCCTCTGTTGATCATCACGGCGCTGCTAGCCGTTTATATCGTGCTCGGCATTTTGTATGAAAGCCTGGTCCATCCCTTCACGATCATTTCCACTCTGCCCTCGGCCAGCGTTGGGGCGATGGTCGCATTGATGCTCTTCAAGCAAGACTTGAACATCATCTCCATCATCGGCATTGTGCTGCTGATCGGTATCGTGAAGAAAAACGCGATCATGATGATCGATTTCGCTTTGCAGGCGGAGCGCGAGGAAAGAAAAAGCACGCGCGACGCGATTTTCGAAGCCTCGATGTTGCGCTTCCGCCCGATCCTGATGACCACCATGGCCGCGCTGTTGGGCGCTCTGCCGCTCGCGCTCGGAACCGGTACCGGCTACGAACTCCGCCGCCCTTTGGGCATCACGATTGTGGGGGGATTGATTCTCAGTCAGATGTTAACGCTCTACACCACTCCGGTCGTCTACCTGGAGTTCGACCGCTTGCGCCTGCGCGTGCTGGGAAAGCAGCGCAACGGCGCGGAGCACGGCTCGCAGCCGGCTCCAAGCGAAGCAGACTAGCTAACGAGATCGGAACCTGGGAATGGATCGTAAGAAGGAACGTCGTCCGCAGTTCGAGTTACTATTTAACGGTGCAGCGCCCATGGGAATTCGTGCGCCCGCCGCCGCAGAAACTCTTCGCAGTGGCGCACTGCCGCAGACAGGCCGCGCAGAGGTCGTTCCACGCTAGAGGCCACCCCCGCAAAGGAAACCGTCCGCGCCCATTCGAACAGTTCCCCGGCGTTCAGCGCTACCCAGCCGGCGGATCCTGCCAGAATCAGCAGCATGAGACCGCCGCCCAGCGCCATGCCCGTGATCGCTACCGATACCGGCGCCCCTCTCTCATCTCCGGTCGCGACCATCACGCCAACCACAAAAAAGGCGCACGATCCCAGCGCCAGAATCATCGCTCCGAAAAACGTCAGGACCGCCGCGACCGTTACACCCGTGGGACGATTCATATTCACCCGCCCAGCCTCACAATTTACCCAGCACCGCCAAAATCAACAAAATCACCAGCAGCAGGCCCAATCCACCGCTGGGGTAGTACCCCCAGCCCGCGCTATACGGCCAAGTCGGCAACGCTCCCAGAATCAGCAGGACCAGAATAATCAACAGGATCGTTCGCATCTCGTTCCTCTCTTGGGGCGCCACCGCCCGCGCTACAAAAGCTCGAGCTCTGAACGCCGCGAAAATCTTGCAGCCGCAAGCCTCCTGAGCGGGCGCAGTATTGCCGATTCCAAAGAAGGGGGCCATCGGGGGAACACCTTACGTGCTGACCAGCAATGCCTTAGCGTAGTCCGCTGTCCAGCGCCACGCGAACCGCGGGATGCTCAGCCGCCTGGCCGCCCGCGCACACCTCGACGACCTGTGGAAATCCTCCTCGTCTCCAAAGAATGGAATGCGCATACGAATATTTGTATGCACTTCCGCGCCCACATATCTCCGCCTCCAGTCCCGTTTCCGTAGCTGGTATTAACACAGTCACTTACCAGTACATTTATATTTTTGCAATCATGGTTACGAAATTGCCTGCGAATTCCTAGCGAGTTAGGCGCATCCCAAATGCGCCCCTATGGGTGTGTAGGTCTAGTCGGTAGCGGACGATGTTGGGCCCGTTTCCTAGTGTAATCAGCTGCGATGAGGCTCATCGGCGTGAGTGTCATAGCTTTCGCTGATCCGCCAAACGCCAGCTCGATCCCACTTCGTCTCTCAAAACCAGGAGGAGCGATGAACTTTCAGAGAGCACGCGGTGTCTTTCCATCTTCCTTGTTCACTATGATAATCCTGCTATTTATCCTCTCCGTCTCTCTGTGCCCGCCCGCGCATGCGCAGTCGACCGCGCTGCTCAATGGTACGGTATCGGACGCTTCCGGCGCCGCCGTCCCATCGGCAAAAGTTATCCTAAGGAATGTCGCAACCTCCGAAGAATGGGACACGCAAACCAATAGCGTCGGCCTGTATGTCTTTCCCTCGCTGCCACCCGGCAATTATCGAATCACCGTTACGCAACCGGGCTTTCAGACGCTCGTCGTCACCGATCTCCAGCTGAACGTCGCTACTTCGGTAACCAAAGATCTTCAATTAACCCTAGGCTCCGTCTCGCAACAGGTTCAGGTGACCACAGAAGCTCCGCTGATTGAAACTTCCACCACCGGCGTCGGCCAGGTCATCAATTCCAAGACCGTCCAGGAGATCCCACTGAATGGGCGTCACTTCGTCGATTTGAACCTGCTCACGCCCGGCACCGTCACACCCCCGGCCAATGGTTTTCTCACCGCCCCTCTGCGCGGGCAAGGCTCGTTCGCCATTAATACCGCCGGCCAGCGCGAGGACACCACCAACTGGCTGGTCAATGGCATCAACTTGAACGATCCGGTGCAGAACCAGGTCACCTTTCAGCCGCCTATCGACACGCTGGAAGAATTCAAGGTGGATAACTCCACATTCCCCGCGCAGTACGGCCGCAACGCCGGCGCCATCGTCAACATCGCCACGCGCTCCGGCAGCAATGAATTCCACGGCGAAGCCTTCGAGTTTTTCCGCAACAACGCGCTCGACGCCCGCAACTATTTCAATGATGTGGGTTCGCCGCAGGCTGCCTTCAAACACAATGAGTTCGGCGGCGATGCAGGCGGCCCCATCAAGAAAAATAGAATCTTCTTCTTCCTCGCCTACGAAGGCATTCGTCAGCATCAAGGCCTCACGCTGGGCGCCATTGTTCCCAGCCAGAATCAGATCGCTACCGTGACCTCGCCTGCGGTTCTCAGCCTTCTAAAACTCGTCCCGGCGGCGAACACTCCGGGCACGGATACCACCGGAATTCCGGCGAACTTTAACGGCTTTAGCGGCGCGGCTCTGGCCAATGTCAGCCTCAACCAGGGCTCTGGGGACGTGGATGTCGAGCTGCGCCAAAGCGACCGCCTGCATTTCTATTACGTCATGCAGAAGGACTTCCGCCAGGAACCGCAGCAAGGCGGCGCTGCCGCTGCCAATATTCCGGGATTCGGTGATACCCGCAACGGTTTCCGCCAACTCCTGACCGTCGGCGAGGACCACGTATTCAGTCCATCACTCGCCAACACCATCCGCCTCGGCTACAACCGCATTCATCTGATCTTTACGCCCACCCCTTTGAATCCCGCGGACTTTGATATCACCCTGCCCCCCGGCGCGCCCGTCGGCGTCGGTATTCCCAATATCAACGTCACCGGTGACATGGATTTCGGCGGCCCGACCGGCGAGCCGCAAGGTCGCGGCGATACCACCGTCGTCCTCAACGACACTCTCAGCTGGCTGAAGGATCGTCACTCCATGGCCTTTGGCGGCGAAATCCGCCGCGCCTACAATAACAACATCGCCGAGAACGTCGGCAGTTTCACGTTTCCCACCATGGCTGATTTCCTCTCCGATGAGTCCTCCGCCTTCACCGTCTTGCTCGGAGCCGGGAACGATCGCATCCTTCAGCCGTCCTACGGCGTCTTTGCGCAGGATAGCTTCAAATGGCGCCCCAACTTCACCATCAATTTCGGCCTGCGCTACGAGTGGGATTCTACGCCATCCGAAGCTTTGGGCCGCTTTACGAATTTCGATCTCGCAACCGGCACGCTCATTCCCGCTCCCCATCCGTTCCACACCAATAACAAGAACTTCGAACCGCGCATCGGCTTTGCCTGGGATCCCTTCAAGAACGGCAAGACTTCCATTCGCGCCGCCTACGCCATCTTGAGCCAGGATCCCACCACCAACATCGTCAGCCCTCTCAGCGGCAATCCGCCCTTCGCTGTGCCTATCAGTGTCAGCTCCGCAACGAACGCCATCACCTTGGAGAATCCTTCTGCCTCCATCACCGGCGTCAGCTTGGGTCCCAGCGCGCTTGCTCCCAATTTCGACAATATGTACGCGCAGGATTGGAATCTCACCGTCGAACGCGAGCTCACTGCTTCACTGGGCCTGGAGGTTGCCTACGTCGGTATGAAGGCCACGCACCTGCAAATGACCGGCAATTTCAATCAACCGTTCGTAACGAATGGTTTCTACGACCCGACGCGTCCGTTCACCACTCTTCCGCTCAGCAGCGCGGTCCTACCCGCGCAGTGCGCCGCTCCCAATCCGCCGTGCGCCGTCGGCAATATCACCCGCATTTTCAGTCCGGGAAATTCCAATTACAACGCGCTCTGGGTCACGCTCAATAAACATCTCTCCCGCGGTTTCCAGTTTCTCGCCGCCTACACCTATTCGCATTCGCTCGATTACAGCTCGGTCAGTTCCGGCGACGCCGTTCCCCTGCAGAATGTTTACAATCCGCGCGGCGATTACGGCTCTTCTGAATTCGACGTGCGCAACCGCATCGTCGTCAGCGGCTTCTATCAGTTCCCGTTCAAAGGCAATCGCCTCGTTGCCGGATGGCAGGTCGGCGTGATCACGATGGCCCAGAGCGGCAACCCAATTACACCGCTTCTGACGATTGGTCCGGCGCCCGGCTCTTCACTCACCGTGCGGCCGGATCAACTTCGAGCCGTTTCCGGCACGGGAAATCCGGCACAGTTCTATAGCAACACGCTGCTGTGCGAGCCGTTCGCTGCGCCTCCCACCGGCGGCGCACCTGCGGTTCCAGACTGCGCCACGGCAACCAATCCCACCTACGAAGTTCCGTGCACATTTAGCGGCACCCCGACCGCGCCGGGCGGCAGCACTTACCCGATCGTCCCCGGAAGCTGCCATCCCGGAAACGCCGGACGCGATTCCCTTCCCGGTCCGGACTTCGTCAACACCGACTTCTCCATCGTCAAGAACACGAAAATCACCGAACGGCTCAACCTGCAATTCCGCACCGAGATGTTCGACCTTTTCAATCACCCCAACTTCAACAACCCCACCAACACGGTCACCAGCGCCGCGTTCGGCAAAATTCTCAGCACCCGCTTCGCCGTGGGTGACTTCGGTTCGGCGCGGCAGATTCAATTCGCCTTGAAGCTGCTTTTTTAGCCGTAACCCGAAGCCACCAAAAAAGGGCGGGTTCCCCGACCCGCCCTTTCCCCCCGTAATGCCTGAGCGGCTCGCTGCAAACGATCTAGCGCTCCAAAATATCCTTGTATGCATTCAGCGCCACCTTCTTCGGCTGGCGGTCCACGATAAAATCCACCGTTCGCGTGTTGTTCCCCGCAATTCCCACCGCGGCCAGGCGCACCATGCCATTTCCAAAATCCGCGAATACCGGAACGAACATTGCGAAATGCTCGTCCACTTCACTCTGCGTTATTTCCGCGCGGATTCTGATTTTGCCGCCCTCGCCCGGCTTGAATTCATATTGGAAACTATAGCGCGGCACCTGCGTGCCATACACCCATTCGTCGAAGAACCAGTCCAGGCGCCCGTTTTGCTGAATGTCCATCTGCTTCGTCATGTGCTTTTCGACGATGGCCTTGAACGATTCGGTCGAGGCTGGCGTGTCGCGGTAGCTTTCCATGTAGTCGTGCATCATGTCGATGAAGGTCTGCTCGGGTTTGTCGCCCGTCGCGTGATCGTCGTACATCAGCGACCGCAGCATCAGCAGCACGTAGGCGCCCTTGGAATACGTCACGCCCTGATACGCTTGCGGCGAGCGCGGCGCAATCAGCCGCAGTCCCAGCCACAACGGTCCCGCATCGTTCGGCGAAACGCCGAAATTATTTTTCTCCAGAATGCGCACGCGCTGCCGCTCCCAGAAATCGATGTAATCCTTCTGCCACTTCGGCCCCGTAGCTTGCTGTAAAAATAATCCCGCCGCAAATTCCGCAAATCCTTCAGACAGCCACTGGTCGTGATACGAAGCCCAGCCCACTGCGTGCCCGAACCACTGGTGCGCCACTTCGTGCGGCGTCACTTCCTGCACAAATCCCGCGAACTTCGTATTGATCTGCCCGAACAGCATCCACCTCTGCGTCGAATCGATGTACGCGGAAATCGGCAAGTACACCAGGCCGGGCCAGGATTGCCCGAAGCTGAAGTTCGGCTGCTCCGTGACGTTCACGTTGTCGTAGGGCGCCCTGCCGAAAAAAATCGTGCACAACTGCATCTGCGCGCGCGTCTGATCCAGCGCGTACTTCGTCATCGCCGTCGGGGACATCGCGCTCAAAAATGCGCTGTGCGCGTAAGGCTGCAAGCTGCTCGGCAACTCCGACAGATAATATCCGGACAGGTTGTAGTGCGTGATGTTGTCCGGGTAATCGATCCTTTTATATTGGCCGTAATTGAAGCCCGCGACGGCCACCGGCAGCGGCGTCACCCAATGCGACACCGCAAATCCCGCTTCCGTGGATTGTCCCTCCAGTTTGCCCACGCTGATCAGCACGTTCGCTGGCGGCACCTTGAACGTCAAATCGTACAGCGCCTTCTCGCCGAATCCGTTCAGATTGGGATACCAGGAATCGCGCGCGCTCACGTAATAGCTTCCGTTGCCCGCGTTCGCCAGCACTTTATCGCCCACATACTCGACGCTGATCGCATGCTCCTGCCCCATCGCCGGCGCCTCATCCAGGATGGCGTAGAACGAGCCGTCTTCCTTTCTGTTTTCCTGAACGAAGTGTAGGTCCTGGCCGTTCTGATCGGTGACGCGCGTCACCCGCAGCGTCGGCAGCAGCCCGAATTTCATCACGCGCTCGCCGGCGACCAGTGGCTCGAACGTGATCGTAGAGCGCCCGAAGAGGTGATCGTTTTTTGCGATGACGGTCTCAATGTTGTAGCGGTGCGTCGCGAATAGCCGTTTGTCCTCGCGCGAATTCGCCGTGTGCGCCCGCTGCTCGGATAGCAAGTGCGCTGAATACCACACGCCGTCGTCCATTTCCCCGCCGTTGCAATTGATCAGCGCCACTTCCTCGGGAGAATCCATTTGCGGAAGGGCGCCCACGCGCACACGAATGAAAAAACGCAGGTCCTTGTGCGGCGCGCCGTGCATATAGGCGTTGAAAAACGCGGGGTGCTTCGGATTGTCAATCGCCGCAAGCACGTCCGCGTCTACGTTATCCATCGTTTCACTCTGCAGGATTGCCTGCGTGAATCCCTCGGGGATTTCGCGCCGGTGGCGCACCTTCTCTTTCCACCGCGCAAAGGCCGCGGCCGCTTCCGGCGGCGTCTCCGTTCTTCCGCCCAGCTCCGTTGTGAAGCGCACATACTGGTTGCCGGTAAAACGAAATACCGCTTCGCTGAAATCTTCCTCCGCGCTCGGCGCGCCGCTGCGCCGCAGCAACTCGCGCTTGTTGATCTCGTCGCCGGGTTGCAGCGTGAAGTGTCCCCGGCCCACGAAAATCGCGCCGGTTTCGAAGCGATCCACGAGCGCTAGAAACGTAATGGTCCCAGATTTGAATTGGAAAGTTCCGGCGTCCATGTTCAGCGTGAAATTTTCCAGCCGGTAAGTATCGCCCAGGCCCATGTCGCGCAACTGGCGGTAGCCTGCGTCTGAATTCGCGAACGATGAATTTTTATCGCTCACATGAACGCTGGTCTTCTGCTCCGCGATCGTCAGGTTCAGCGCCAGCTCTGCCGTGCCCTTCAGCTCCACCGCCTTCACCAGATCGTCGAAGCCATCCTTCACCACCCGCACCGAATAACTACCCGGGTTCAGATCGGGCGCCGCGAACTTGCCGGTTTCATCGGATGTGAGCACCAGGGGCTGCGTCAAGCCTCCGCCGCTGATTTCAATGCGCGCCCCGGCTACCACAGCTCCCGAAGGATCCTTCACCGCGCCGGAAATCGTGTCCGCCCGCAGCCGCGCAGCGAGCGCCAGCCACAGCAATGCCAGGATTGCTGCATAAATATAGCGAGCTAGTCCGCCGCGCAACTCTGCGCCACACGCATCGCGCCGCTTTGCCTTGTGATTCGTAACGTGCGTGTCGTCCGCTTGGCTCATTCGCCCCCTGCAACCATTGGCTGGCAATTCCGTGCGCACTTTTCCTGCAGCCGCGAGCTCGGCTCGGTACGCTCTTTCTCAAGATGCAGGGAAATGCCGACAGTTCGGCAGCATTTGTAGCCGAGCGCCGCACAGGAAGCAATAGCCGCGCTGAAACGAATTGCGCAAATGGTTGAGACCCGAGATGGTAATGCTCGCAAGACGCAAATTGCCAGTTTGCGGACCTTGGATGTATCGCGGATTCTGGCTGAACAGGCTGATCTGGCCGACGGTATGGTGCGTCGCTATCGCTGCGGTCGGCGTAATCACCCGGCGCTCGGTCGCGATTCGGCGCGAGAGCGAAAGCCTCAGCGAATATTAGCGCACCCTCGCTAATTCCTGGCATAAGCCCCTTTTGCCGCGCCTGCCGCGCTGGTGCGGCGCTTCCCGCCGTGTTAGTTTTCTATAGGGAGCAGCCACGCAGGCCCACAGGAGACCTGGATGTTCGGATCGAAATTCTGCAAGCCCTTTGCGCAAGTTGCTGTCTTTCTGATGCTTGTGGCTGCTGCCGTCTCGGTTCAAGCCGGCCCGCAAGCAGCCCCTCCGGCCGCCCCGCAACACGCGCCCGCATCCGCGACTCCGCCCGCGCCAGTTGCACCCACGCGTGCAGACATTTTGCGCGGCGCCTACGGTCCCTACCGCGTCAACAACGATCTGCTCTCCTACCACCTGGATATCCGCGTTGATCCGGACAAACAATTCATCAGCGGCAAGAATTCCATTCGCTTCAAGATGCTTGCCGACGGCAGGCGCATCCAGCTCGACCTTCATCCCGCGCTCGAGGTGGACAAAATTCTTCTCGGCACAACGCAACTCAAATACGAACGCGATTCCGGCGCCGTCTTCGTGGACTTCCCGGATACGCTCCACGCCGGCCAGGAATACACAATCGACTTTTACTACTCCGGACATCCGCTGCAGACCGCGCGCTTCGGAGGCTTCACGTTCGGCAAAGATCCCGCCGGCCGCCCCTGGATTTACACCGCGTGTGAAGACATCGGGGCCAGCGTCTGGTGGCCGAACAAAGACCAATGGCGCGACGAAGTCGAGAACATGCAGATCAGCGTCGCAATTCCTAGCGGTCTGGTGGACGTTTCCAACGGAAAATTCGTCGGCAAGACCGACCTGGGCGACGGCTACACGCGTTGGGACTGGCTAGTGCAATATCCCATCAACAATTACGACGTATCGCTGAACATCGGCAACTACGTGCACTTTTCCGATCAGCTCGGCAACCTGCCGCTGGATTTCTACGTCCTGCCCGAAGATCTGGATAAAGCTAAAAAACAGTTCGCGCAGGCGAAAGGCATGATCGAAGCCTACCAGCATTATTTCGGCGAGTATCCCTTCCAGAAGGACGGCTACAAGCTGGTCGAAGTGCCCTACTCCGGCATGGAGCATCAAAGCGCCGTCACTTACGGCAATCACTTCACCAACGGTTATCTGGGCCGCGACTGGACGGGCGTCGGCGTTAGTCCGAAATTCGATTTCATCATCATCCACGAAAGCGGCCACGAGTGGTTCGGCAACAGCGTCTCGGCCGCGGACCGCTCGGACATGTGGATCCATGAAGGCTGGACTACTTATCTGGAAGTGCTCTACGTCGAATACACTTTCGGGCACGAAGACGCGATCAAATACGTTAACGGCTACAAACCCAAGGTGCAGAACCGCGAGCCGATCATCGCCGAGCGCGGCATCGCCGCCACTCCGCCGCAGGACATGTATTTCAAAGGCGCGCTATTCTTGAACACCCTGCGCAGCGTGATCAACGATGACGCTCGCTGGTTCGCGCTAATCCACGATTTTTACCAGCATTTTAAATATCAGAACATCATGACCGAAGATGTCGCCGCGTATTTCAACCAGCAAACCGGCATGAATCTCACCCCCCTCTTCGACCAGTACCTGCGCCACACCGCAATTCCCACGCTCGAGCTGAAATTCAACGAAGCAGAAGGCACCGTGGATTATCGCTGGCAAGCGGACGAGCCGGACTTCGCCATGCCCATTCGCGTAGGAAAGAAAACCGACTGGCAGATCATTCAACCGACGACCTACTGGCAGACAATGAAGACGCCTCTGAAGAAGAACGAATTCGACGTCGCGACCGACCTATACTTCGTCAACGTTTCCAAACAATAGCTTCGCAGCGCTGGTGCAAGCAAGCGGCCCTGGGATTTTGATGTTGGCCATCCAGCCTTTGCGGGAAGTTGCCTTTGAATTTGTAGCGGCCGGTTCGGTTTCATCGAACCGGGCAACCGTCGCTTCAGTCCGCAGCGGAACAGACGTTGCGGCGCCGGGCAAAAACAATCCTAGCGCCCGAGTATCTTTTCAATCTTGCTTATATCCGCGTCCGCTTGTTCCATGTATTTCTGCGCGGTTTGCACGTCGCCCTGTTGCAGCGCGCGTTGCGCGAGCACTAGTTCATTGCGCGCCATCTGCTGTGACCCGGCGACGTCCGCCCCAGGCTGCTGCGGCAGCGCCGCAATGCGCGCGTTCACTTTATTATCGCGCGCCTCGAGCTCGTCAAACTCCTCATGCTCGAGCGCCGCGAGCTGCGCGACCGATGCCACAGTCTTGCGCGCCGATTGCTCTGCGGTGCGATGGTCCGGCTGCGTGGCTGCTGGTTGCGACGCGGCGGGTGCTGGTTGCGATGGCGCGCTCGGCTCCTGCACCACTGGTTGCGCGGTCGGCTGCTGCGGCGATGGATTCTCGACCGCTGGTCGCGCGGCAGCGTGCGGCTTCGCGCTCGCAACCACAACCGGTTTACTCGGCGTCGGATCCGCCGCCGGAACCGCCTGCATCGCAGGCGTCACCGGTGCGGCGGGCGTTTGCGCAGCAGGAGTCGGATTGTCGGCGGGCGCAGTGGCGGAGTTCTGGGACGGACGCGAATCCATCCAGCGTTTGGCGCCGAAGCCCGCAGCAGCCAACACCACCAGCACGGCTGCCGCGCTAAGAGCGATGTACAGTCCGCGGCGATTGCCAGCACTCGCCTGCGCTTGCGCGGGCGCATCTCCCACCGCAATCGCTGCCGCTGAACCTTGCGGCTGCGCATACGGCTGCGCCGAACCCGAGAGCGGAATCGTCGGCGCGAGCGGCACTGACGAAGGGGTGGGCGCGAAAGGCGGCGCCGAAACGGGCTGCGCAGTAACAGGACGAGCCGTCACCGGTCGAGCGGTAACCGGCCGCGCCGTGATCGGCTGCTGCGCCACGGGCCGAGCAGTCAGCGAACGCGGCGTGCTGGGCCTCACAGGATAAGGTGTCTGCTGCGCCGACATGTCCAGCGTTGACTCCGCAATCTCCGGCGCAAACGGTGTCGGTTCCCCCAGCACAGGCGCGACGCTGCGCAGCGCGCCACGCATCGCATCGGCAGTCTGGAATCGCTGCGCTGGATTCTTGGCCATCGCCATCAGGATCAGCTGGTTCAACCCCGGTGGAATATCCGGCTTCAAGTCAATCGGCGGCGTCGCAGGAACTTGCAGATGCGCCTGCATCACTTCGAAGTTGTTGTCGCTGACGTAAGGTCGCTGCCCCGTGATCGTCTCGTACAACGATACGCCCACGGAATAAAGATCCGAGCGCCCGTCGAGCGGTTCGCAGCGAACTTGTTCGGGCGACATGTAGGCGACCGAGCCCAGTGTAGTTCCCGTCATGGTGAGTCCCATATCGTTGCCCGAGCGCGCAATGCCGAAGTCCATCAGCTTCACGATGCCGTAAGGCGCAAGCATGATGTTGGCAGGCTTAATGTCGCGGTGCACGATGCGTTGTGAATGCGCGCAGGAGAGCGCGGCGAGCACTTGGTCGAAGCAGACCAGCGCATCCGCGTAGCGCATGTCACATTGTTGCAAGCGCGAAGCGAGCGTGGTGCCTTCGACGTACTCCATGATCATCACGAGTTGATTGCCGATGGTCAGCGCCGTGCGCAGCTCGGCGATATTCGGATGATGCAGGCTGGCGAGAACTTTTATCTCGCGCAAGAAACGATCCGCAAGTTCCTGCTGCTCGGAAAGATCGGGCAGCAAAACCTTCATGGCTTCCACGCGATCGGAGAGCGTGTTCCGGACTTTGTACACCTTGCCCATTCCACCGGCGCCCAGAGTGCCGAGGATGAGGTAGTCGCCTTTACGTGCGCCAGTGACGTCGTCGGTCATTTGGCCTCTGCGGTCAGAGAACGATTGGGACGGAGGGCCCGAAAGCTGCGGACATTCTACGACATTTGCGCCAGAGTGAAACAGGCTGCTACACAAGATGTCGCACCGCGCAACGGGATGGACATAGTCGGCAAACGACGACCCGCGAGGAACGAACAGGGTGACTTTTCCGGGCTTGACAGAGCCGCGCGGCGGGCCTATGTTCATCCACCATAGCTTCTAATCCGACCGGAAGTCGCCTGTAAGCGGCGTCTGCACGGTCTGTGCGTGATCGCGGGCAACGGCGCAGGGGCCGTCGCGAATCGGCCGGGACAGCGAAAATCTTGCCTTGGTGTGACGGTTTTCCTGATGCTTTTGCGCAATGCGAATTGGAGGGCGGCTTCGGAGTGATGCGGCGCGGAGTTCATGCGCAGCCTGTTATTCTCGTGGCAGAAAAACGTAATCCTTCCGGACGCTGCTGGCGCAACCCTCGAAGCAGTTTTTGAGAGCGAACGATAGCGTCCAGACATGCCGCATCCAGGGCGGCAGTGAGCGATGGCCCGACGCGGCAGGCTTCGGGAAATTTTCAGGAAGCACACGTTCTTGGCAGTAGCGTCATTGTCGGAAACGGAATTTCACATCTTTAGAGGAGAGTTACGATGAAATCGACTCGGCCCTGCACCATCGCGGCAAGGTGGCTGTTAATCTTGAGCCTGATCGCGGTCCCCAGCCTGACTTGGGGGCAGAAGAATAAGAGTGCGCCAGCGCCCAAGGCTGCTCCCGCAGCCCATGCCGCGCCTGCAGCGCACCCAAGCGGCGGCGCGGGAGGCGCCAAGGCAGGAGGCGGCGCGACCACCGCCAATAAGGGTGGGACCACCACGGCCAACAAGGGCGCCACAACTACCGCTAATAAAGGTGCCACGACCACGGCCAATAAGGGCACCACGACCACGGCTAATAAAGGAACTACGACCACGGCCAACAAGGGCACGACGACCACCACGGCCAACAAAGGCGCTACGACCACAGCCAATAAGGGCGCCACTACCACGGCTAACAAGGGTGCGACGACCACCGCCGGTAAAGGCGCGACGACCACCACTGCCGGTAAAGGTGCGACGACGACCACCGCTGGCAAAGGGACAACCACAACCGCCGGTAAGGGTGCAACAACGACCGCCGGCGGTAAGGGCACGACGACAGCGGGTGGCAAGGCCGGCGCTACGAACACGGCTGGCAAAGGTGGTGCAGCCGCTGGGAAGGGCGGAGCTGCAAAGGCACCTGCTAAAACTGTAACCACGAAAGGCGGCAATACGGCCCGCGTTTCGGGAGGCCGAGTTACCTCCATCAAGACCGCCCATGGCGCAACGATCACTCGTGGCGCGCACGGAGCTACGAGAGTTGAATCGCGGCGTCCTGGAGGCGGCAGGCTGGTCAACACCGGGCGGCACGGGGGCTACGGCGAGCGAGGCTACCGAGGACGCGACGGGCACCGGTATATGGGGCGTACCTACTACCGTGGCGGCCGCTACTATGCCTACGGCTACCGCGGCGGCTACTACCATGGCGGCTACTATTACGGCTACGTGCCGGCTTACTACTACGGTCCGGCATTCTACGGTTGGGCCTACAATCCTTGGGCTGCGCCGGTAGTTTACTCGTGGGGTTGGGGCGGAGCGCCGTGGTTCGGATACTACGGATACTACTTCAATCCGTATCCGGCCTACGCCACGGCAGCGTTGTGGATGACGGACTATGTAATCAGCCAGAACTTGCAGGCAGGTTATGAAGCGCAAGCAGCGGCGAACGCCAATGCCGCGGCGGCGCAAGGCGATGCCGGCGCGCAACAGGATGCAGGCGGTGGCGGCGGTGTAGCGCTAACGCCCGAAGTGAAGCAGGCCATTGCCGATGAGGTAAAGGCTCAGCTCGCTGCCGAACAAGCAGCTGCGCAGGCACCGCAACCCGCGGCAGCAGCAGCGCCAGCGCCAGCGGCAGCCGCAGACACCTCCGCCGACGCAAACCAGCCCGAAGAGGTTCCGGCGGCGCTGGATCCCAACCACCGGACGTTCATCGTCAGCGACGTGCTCAACGAGACGGGACCGGACGGGCAGGACTGCTCGCTATCGGCCGGAGACGTTGTCACGCGAATCGAGGACACTCCGGACGCGAACAAGAGCGTCAAGGTCCTGGTCAGCGCCAGTCAGAAATCCGATTGCGCCTCGGGTACGCAAGTCGCGGTGGCGGTTGACGATCTGCAGGAAATGCACAACCACTTCCGCGAGCAGCTGGATTCAGGACTCAAGACGCTGGCCGACAATCAAGGCAAGAACGGATTGCCGGCGGCTCCTGACACGAAGACGAAGCCGAACCCCGATGGCCAGGTGAAGCCGGACACATCGGTAAAGGGCGAGCTCGAAGCGCAGCAGGCGGATGCCGACAAGGCCGAAGCCGACGTGCAATCGGACCAGGCCGTGGCACCTAGCGGTCAGGGCAACGACTAACACAAAGTAACGCTGGCGCTCATGGGGTACCGGCATCGCAATACCGTGAGGCGCCAAACCGGATCGGAGCGTCTGTGGTGAAAGCCACGGGCGCTCCCGATTCAGCGAAGTTCGCAGCAAGAAACGCAGTCACCGAGTTTCGCAATTTCCGTAGAACACTGCGGGGCTAACCACGCCCAAGGAGAATTTCTCAATGAAGGCCAGACTTCCGATTCGGATGCAAATTGCCATCCTGGCGGTCGCGGGAATTTTCCCATGGTTCACGGCAGGTGCGCAGGGTTCGTTGCAGAGCCAACTGGAAGCAAAGTACCAGCTCACCAAGCCGACCGACGACAAGAGCGACATCGTCACCGCGGGCGCTGTACTGGTGCTGCAGAAAGACAAGCTGCTCATGTATCCCACCACGACGCAAGTACCGCCGGTGAACACCTATAGCGGCGGCAGGCTTTCTGAGGGCGCCTATGGAGTGCATCAGAAGCTGCAGGGTTTTGGCAGCATGATCGGACATCCGCCGCCGCAGACCGTGCAGGGACGGCAATTTGTTACCGGCGAGAAATTTTGGGTGACGGGTATCGCCGTGCAGCCCGACGGCGTTCTTTTCACCCTGTTCAGCGATCCTTATCAGGATATTCGGTATTACTCCCAGCTCAAATTCATTTACCCGAAAGGCTCGAACCTCAGCGCGGATCAGGTGTTAAGCCTGGTCGGAGAGGTGTTGACGGTTCAGGCTGACGATTCCGCTAAATCGGACGCCAGCGGAAACCAACAACAGGCAGCGGCAGGCGGCGACGCGCAACAGCCCGCAGCGGCAGACGCTCCGGCAGCTGCGCCCGCAGCCCCAGCCGCTCCGCCAGCGACGGTCGAAATTGGACAGACGCCGGACGAAGTCACTGCGATACTTGGGCAGCCGGACAAAATCCTCAACTTGGGTCCCAAGCAGATCTATGTATACAAAGACCTTAAGGTAACATTCGTGAAAGGCAAGGTTACTGACGCGCAATAGCGCAGGAAAATAGTGTAGTTCTCCGCTTCCTGCGTCTGTGCCCCTTTGTTAAGCTCGTGCGTCTAAATTAATAGCGGGCGAGCGCCCGCAATTTGCCGCGCACACGCCCCTGGAGGCATGGGAATGATACGCACAGGAATCTTACTGCTGGCGGTCTTGGTCGTAGCGTCGCCAAGCATCGCGCAGACCAGCACGCCACCAACCGCAGCTGCGCCGTCTTTGAATATTCCGACCAGTCAGGGAATTATTGCGAAGCTCGACACCGATCTAGACGCGAGCAGGAATAAGCCGGGAGACTTGGTGCAGGCCGAAACCACTCGCGAGCTCAAAGTAGGACATGACGTGTTGCTGAAAAAAGGGTCGGTCCTGACCGGTCATGTCACCCAGGTGCAGACGTATAGCGGCACTACCGCTTCGATGATCGTCATCGCTTTCGATCAAGTCGCGCCCAAAGGCGGATCCCCGGCGACGCTCAACGTGAAAATTCAAGCGCTGGCTCCGGCGCCGACTGTTTCTACGGATTCATTGCAAGACGGCCGAGGCATGGCCGCGACGAACATTAACTCGGCAGTCGCAGGCTCCGACAGGAGCGTAGGCAGGGGGGGAGAGCTCATGGCCACCAGCGTCGGTGTGTATGGAATGCGCGGCGTGAGCCTGGCGTCATCGGTGCAAAACCAAAAGCAGTATTCGGTCGTGCAATCCGCTGTTGGCGACGTTAAGTTGAAGAAGGGCGCGCAGTTAGTGTTCAAGGTTCCAGAGCAGTAGAGCAATGATCAGTTTGCATCTGTAGTGAAGTCAGGATCGCTCCAAAACCTCGGATAGCTCTACCCCGCCTGGTTGCGCAGGTGTGTTTTTCAGAATTACCTCGTCACCCCGGTCAGTGTACCGGTCAATATCCCGGGGCTCGTCGCAGTGCAATTCGGCTTGCCGGCTGATTCTGCCTCCTGAAACCCGCGGCCCCGACGTCACATACGAAAAATGGGATTTAGTACCAATATTCCAAATCACGTATATCATTGGCACCAACCAAATTACATAAACTCCCTATCTCATTCTGCAGTAAGCACTTAATATTAATTCCAAGATGGCAGTTCTCTTGCGTTAGGAGGGTGGGGGCAGTTACAGATTCTGGGGTAGCTGACGTATTTCGCGGTAGATGTTTCCGCCCCAACCATTTCTAAAGTTACACAAAACGAGGAGAGAAAAATGCGATTTAAGCAGCCGCTTTGTATCGTTGCACTGCTTGCTTTGTTGCTGCCTTTCTTGGCCGCCGCGCAAAGCGTGGTGACCGGCGGAATCACCGGAGCGGTCACAGACCAATCCGGCGCGGTAATCGTCGGCGCGAAGGTAACGCTGACCAGTGCCACGAGTGGCGAGACGCAGACCGTTACATCGTCCTCCAGCGGCGTTTACGGGTTTTCGCTGTTGAAGCCCGGCCGCTACAATCTAGTCGTCACGCAGCAAGGGTTTAAGACGTCTGCGACGGGCGTCGATGTGATCTTGGGTCAGATTGTCGCGGTAAACGTCAAACTGGAAACCGGCAGCGTGAGCACGACGGTTGAAGTGACGACGCAAGCTGCGCAGCTGCAGACCGAAGACGCAAACATTACCACCACCTTCGATGCCCGGCAGATGACGGAAACACCGAACCCCGGCGGCGACGTCACTTACATTGCGAACTCCGCGCCCGGCATCGTGGCAAACAACTCCACGCTCGGCGGCTACGGCAACTTCAGCGCTTTCGGACTGCCTGCCGATGCCAACCTCTTTACCGTGAACGGTAATGACTACAACGATCCCTTCCTGAACCTGAACAACACCGGCGCCAGCAACCTGCTCCTCGGCGGCAACGAAATGCAAGAAGTCGCCATCGTCGCCAACGGCTACACCGGCCAGTATGGCCGTCAGGCAGGCGCCCAGGTTGACTATTCAACGAAGTCCGGCGGCAACTCTTACCACGGCGACATGGTTTATTACTGGACCGGCCGGGAATTGACCGCGAACGATCCGATCAACAAGTTGTTCGGCGGCACCCGTCCTTTTGAGAACAACAACCAGTGGGCGGCAGCTTTTGGGGGCCCCATCAAGAAGGATAAAGCTTTCTTCTTCGTGAACACCGAGGGCATCCGCTACATTTTCGGTTCCGTGCATGATGTGACCCTGATGACACCGGCGTTCCAAAGCTATACGCTGGCCAACGTTCCTCAGGACGCCGCGACACAAGGGTTCTATACGAATGCTTTCGGCCTTTACAACAACGCGCTGGGTATTTCTAAGGCCCAGCCGAATCTGGCCACTGCGGCCAATCCAGCCGGGAGCTGCCTCGGATACGCGGTAAGTGCCGGGGGCATAATTAGTGACCCGGTTTCAGGTGCCGTACTTCCCGCGGCGTTACAGCCCGGTGGAGCGACCCCCGGGGCGTGCACGGAGAGCTATACGCAATCGGTTTCCAACGGCAACAAAGAATGGCTGCTCAGCGGACGCGTGGATTACTCCTTCAGCGACAAGGACAAAATCTTTGGTCGCGTGAAGTTCGACCGCGGTCTACAGCCGACTTACACGGACTCCATAAATCCGGTATTCAACGACAGCAGCAATCAGCCCCAGAACGAAGGCCAGTTGAACTATACGCACCTGTTCAGCCCGAACGTGGTGAACAATTTCATCGGATCGGTGCTGTACTACGCGGCGGTCTTCGGCAACCCGGATCCGACTGCGGCCCTGGCTCTGTTCCCTGGCAACCTCGCCTTCCTTGATGGTTCCAATGTGAGCGGGCTCGGCACCGGTTCCGGAAACCCCGGTGGCTTTGCTGCCGGCTTTGAGTATCCTCAAGGTCGGCACGTTACGCAGTGGCAGATTATTGATGACCTCTCCGTCACGAAGGGAGACCATTCGTTCAAGATGGGAGTAAACTTCCGCCGGGACGATGTTAGCGACTACGCCGCTGAAACCCTGACGCAGTATCCTGTAGTCGTCACCTCGCTCTTGGCCTTCGCCAACGACCAGGTTTTCTTGTCACCCAATACAGCTAACGGCTTCCCTGGCGGCGGCAACGTGTTGTTCAACTTCACCGACACACCGCGTCAGCCGATTGCGTTCTACAGTTTCGGCCTGTACTTCCAGGATGAATGGCGCGTGAATTCGAAGCTGAAGTTCACCATGACCCTCCGGGCGGATCGCAATTCCGGCGGCATCTGCCAGCATGCTTGCGCCACGCTGCCGACCACGCCGTTCAACGACACAGCGCATGGCGCGGATGTTCCGTACAATGCGGCTTTCCCGGGCGGTACTTTCCAGACGGGTTTGAAGAACATTCTGCCGGACGTCGAGGCGGTTGTATTCGAACCCCGCTTCGGTTTTGCCTGGAGCCCCATCGGCGACAAGACTGTCATCCGCGGCGGCGTCGGTCTCTTCACCGACTTGTATCCCGGTGAAATTCTGGGTAACTACACGACGAACTTCCCCGTGGTGAATCCGTGGAACGTAGCGGCGGGCACCCTGGCGTTTGACCAGGCGCCAAGCTCGTCAACGGCCTTCCCCACGAGCGGCGTCAACGTCGCGCAATCGTGCAACAGCGTTTTCGGGTCGAACTTTACGACTGGTGGAAACCTGAATACCTACGCGGCTGCTGCTGGGTTAATCCCCGGCGGCTGCGTTAACCCGAGTACGGGTAATCTGATCGTTCCCAACGTCAATGATACGGCGGGCAAGATTCTGAACCCGAAGTACCTTGAATGGAACTTCGAGATTCAGCGCGCTCTTACTCGCACGACCTCCGTGTCCTTCAATTACGTGGGCAATCACGGTTACGACGAGCTGATGCAGGACCCGTTCCTGAACTCTTTCTGCGACCCGGTTAATTGCATCGGCGCAGGCTTCACCAACTCTGGTCTGCCGTCCACCGCACCCGATCCACGTGTTGGGACTGTGACGCAGTTGACGAACGCCGGTCACTCCAATTACAACGGGATCACTGTCTCGATTATGGAAAACGACTGGCACGGGCTTTCGGGACGCTTCAATTATTCGTACTCCCACTCGCTCGATGCCAATTCGAATGGTGGCATCAACCCGTTCAGCGTCATCAACAGCGTTCTCAACCAGATCAATCCGTTCAATCCTAATGCCGGTTACGCTTCGTCCGATAACGACATCCGCCACAACATCAGCGCCAATTACATTTATGCGCTGCCGTTCAAGTCGGAGAACCGTCTGACGAATCTGGCGATTGCTGGTTGGCAGATTTCAGGCAACGTCTTCTTCCACACGGGCTTCCCGTTCAGCATTCTCGATGGGGCTACGTTGGGGGGATTCGCATCCGCCGACAACCTGCAGGGTGCAACAATCATCGGGCAACCGTCCTCGACCTTCACGCAGAGGAATTTCTCGAACGCCAACCCCTGTGCCGTCGGCTTGGTCACCGGATTTCAATGCTTCGGTACCGGTAACAACGTCCTTGCCCCTTCGACCAATTTTACCAACAGCGTGGTTGGGCGCAACGCGTTCATCGGACCGGGCTTCTTCGGAATGGATTTCAGCCTCCGCAAGACGTTCGATCTGACCGAGCGCTTCAAGTTCCAAATCGGGTTCAATGCCTATAACGTGCTGAACCATCTGAACTACGGCACGCCGGGCGGGAACACGAGCGGCGGAGAGGGTCCATTTGGGCAGTCCGAGTTCACTGCTAGTATGCCGACGTCTCCTTACGGGGCGTTCGCAGCGGCAGCCACGGACCAGAGGATTTGCCAGATTCAGGGCAAACTAATCTTCTAACTTCCCGTTCGGGAGTTAGCAGCAAAAAGGGCGACCCTTCGGGGTCGCCCTTTTTTATGTGGTGGTGTGCCGAGCATGTTCGACAGCTTGGAGGTGCAAGTCCTCTTCACAACCAGATGGAGGTGAAGTGATAGCGAAGCGCAAGGGTGAAATAACACCCGCCGCGAGGCGGGGCCTGAAAGAAGCGTGGAGCAAAGACGCGAGCCGATGAACAAGAACTGGATGTGAGGCAGGCAGTGTTCGGGCGAGCTGGCCACTGGCAGCGAAGCCCTAATCCATCAAGGGCACTGAATGTAAATCCAGCGGTTGCGCGTCGAAGGCGGTCGAACTTACCTCGGGAGATCTGCTACCGGTCTCGAATTCGAGACTGAGGAGCGAGAAATCGTTTCTGATCCGGTGGCAGAAGTCAGCAGAAGGCGTAGTAGCTGCGCAAGCGGTGAAGGCCTGAACGGTCCCCGCGAGGGGATAAAGGGAGCGATGAGTAAGCGGCGCGACTCAACAACCGACAAGCGGCAGAAAAACCAGTACCGTCTGGCCTTTCCGGAGGAGAGTAGGGGTGCAGCCCCGAGGGCCTTCGTGGGAGGGACCGAATCGGAGTTGGCGAAGCGCAAAGCAGAAAGTCCGGCTACCGAGCAGTGGATGGAAGAAGTCTGCGAGCGGGAAAACTGCAAGCAGGCGCTACGACGAGTAAAGGCTAACAAAGGCAGTCCAGGCATCGACGGGATGAGCGTCAAGGGATTGTCTGGACACCTGAAAGGGCACTGGCCAGCCATCCGGGAACAACTCCTCAACGGAACCTACACACCACAACCGGTGAAACGGGTGGAAATCCCGAAGCCGGACGGCGGGATTGCGCAAGCTGGGCATTCCGACGGTGCTGGATCGGTTCATACAGCAAGCGGTGATGCAGGTACTGCAGAAGAGCTGGGATGGAACGTTCTCTGAACACAGCTATGGGTTTCGGCCCAAGCGATCGGCCCATCAGGCGGTGGAGCGGGCGCAGCAATATCAAGCCGCAGGCTACCGCTGGGTGGTGGACCTGGATCTCGAGAAATTTTTCGATCGGGTCAACCACGACCGATTGCTAGCGCAGATTGCCGACAGGGTCAGCGATAAGCGATTGCTGAGACTGATTCGTGCGTTCTTGCGAGCCGGAGTAATGGAGAACGGACTGGTGAGTCCGGCCGAGGAAGGAACGCCGCAAGGTGGTCCGCTCTCGCCCGTGCTATCGAACATCGTACTCAACGAACTGGATCAGGAGCTGGAGCGGCGCGGACATCGGTTCACACGGTATGCGGATGATTGCAACATTTACGTCCGCAGTCGGCGAGCCGGTGAACGAGTGATGAGAAGCGTGACGCGACTCCTCACGGCCAAGCTCAAGCTTCGCGTGAACAGCGAGAAGAGCGCGGTGGCACGACCATGGGAACGGAAATTCCTGGGGTTCAGTTTCACGAATCACAAGCAACCGAAGAGGCGCTTGGCGCCGAAAGCGGTAGCACGATTCAAGGAGCGAGTCCGGGAACTTACGTGGCGGACCCGGGGCATAAGCCTCGTCCAAATGGTCCATGACTTGGCGGAATATCTCCGCGGATGGATCGGCTACTTCGGACGATGCGAAACACCGGACGTGTTAGCCAAGCTAGAGCAATGGATCCGACGCCGACTTCGGTCGATGGTCTGGAAGCAGTGGAAACGAGGAACCACGAGATATCGCGAGCTCCGCAAGCGCGGCATCGCTGTGCAGGACGCCGTGAAAACGGCGGGTAGCTCCGATGGACCGTGGCACCTTGCCAAAACTCCAGCGCTGAACATCGCTCTTCCCAACGCTTACTTCGTCTCGCTCGGGCTTCCCGAGCTCACTGTTCATGGCTAGCTCAACCCGCCGAACCGCCGGATGCGGACCCGCATGTCCGGTCGTGTGGCAGGGGAGAGTGGGCGACCACTCCCCCTATGCCGATTGCCAGGCATACTTCGGGGGTCTGCGGCTTAGCGAGGTCGAGTATGGGCTGCGAATGGGGAATGTACCGGCTTCAGTCATTGAGTGGAAGGTGAGAAGCAGCGCTGAGTAGTTGCGGCTGCGGCTAACTAAAACTTATCCTACTTCGCCGTCGAATCACCCGCCGCACCTGGCTTTTCATCTCCAACCTTCTGCGCAACCTGCGTGCGGAGTTCTTTGGCGCGTACGCCGGCGGGACTGTCAGGATCAAGCTTGATATAAGCGTCCAGATCCTGCAAAAGCGCCGAGTAATTCTTTTCGTTTAAATGCACGTTCGAAAGCAGCCGGTAAACAATCGGCGAACCCGGAGCAAGTGACCGCGCCTGCTCCCCGGCCTTCCCCGCATCGGCGAAATTCTTCTGACTCAGCAAAACCCTGCCCAGTTCGTAGTATCCCAGCCAGAAGTTCGGATTCAGTTCAATCCCGTGCCGGATGTCCTTTTCGCCCTCAGCGGAATTCCCCGAATTCACCAGCAGCGCGCCCAGGCCCACCGCCGCCTCCCCATACTTGTCTCCGCTAATGTCAATCGACTGGCGAAACGCCTTTTCCGCGTCAGCAGACTTGCCCAAAGACACGTACGCCATCCCGGTCTGGTAATACGCTTCGTAGTAGCCCGGAGCGATCGCAATCGCCTGTTGCAGGTCTTGCAGGCCGCCCTGAGAATTCTTGCCCTGATATATCTTCTTCTCGCCCGCGGCCACCAGGTCGCGAGCCTTCTGCGGCATGGACATCTCGTGCGTCGAGACGCTCGCTGCGGAGCCCGGCGCGGGGGACTTGCTGGGAACAGGCTTCAGGAATACGGACATCCCGCGGTCCGACCCAAAGCTCAGGTCCAGATGGACGTCCTGCGACTGAAAACCGTTCGCGCTGACCGAAAGGATATAAGTGGTGCGATTAATGCCACGAAAAAAGAATTCTCCGGAGTCATTTGCGACTGTTTCCGACACCTGATTGCCGCCGCTGTCGCACAAGCGCACCGACGCCTGTGAAACTCGCTGATTGTGGGAATCGGAAAAGACAGTCCCGGTCACACTGACGGTGTTGGTGGAACCCGCGATCCCGCGTTGTGCCAAGGCCTGATGCGGCAGCAGCGCAAAACAGCAAAGACCGAGAGCGAATGGAGCGAGTCGCGTCATAGGACTCTTCACCCAGCTGATTGTGGCGCATCATACCACTTCACCGCAGCCCCAGCGCATGATTTTGCAGTCGGGGGTCGCGACGATGGTTTTGCGGGCGACTCGCTCGGAGTGGGCACGCGCAGCAAGGCTGGCGATCTCTCGCGAGCCGTCTTATCGCTGGACGAAGTCTTTCAGGGATGCAGCGAAGGGCGCGTGCGCAATGCCGTGTTCGGTAACAATGGCAGTGATGTAGCGGTGAGGAGTCACGTCGAAGGCGATGTGGGCGGCGCGGACGTCAGGCGCCGTGCGAACGCCGGCTGAGTGCGTCACTTCTGCTGGTGAGCGCTCTTCAATCGGGATTTGATCGCCGGTGGGAAGAGACAGGTCAATAGTGGAGATAGGAGCAGCAACGTAGAACGGCACATTATTTTCTTTGGCCAGCACTGCGATTCCGTAGGTGCCAATCTTGTTGGCCGTGTCGCCGTTGGCGGCGATGCGGTCGGCGCCGACAACCACTGCTCCGACTCCTCCGGTCCTCAGAAAGTGCCCGACCATGTTGTCGGTGATCAGCGTCAGCGGGATGCCCTCTTCGTGCAGTTCCCACGCGGTCAAGCGCGATCCCTGAAGGTACGGGCGAGTCTCCGGAACCAGCACTTCGATCTGGCTACCTGCCTCGACGGCCATGCGGATCACACCCAGCGCCGTGCCGATTCCGCCCGTAGCGAGCGCCCCGGCGTTGCATTGAGTCATCACGCGCCCGGATTTCGGCATCAGTGCGGCGCCGAATTTTCCGATGCAGAGATCGCCCGCACGGCGCTCTTCGTGTACCAGCAGCGCTTCCTGCACCATGGCTGCGCGAATTCCTTCCAGGCCGGCCGCGCCATTCTGCGATGCAGCAAGCGCCAGATCCTCGAACCGGCGTTTCAAACGCGCAATAGCCCAGAACAGATCGACGGCGGTAGGACGGGTGTGCGCCAGGGTTTCACAGATGATGGGAAATTCCGCGCGCAGCTCTTCCAGCGTTTTCGCTTCGGAATGCTGCACGCCCAGCGCAATGCCCATGGCCGCAGCCACCCCAATCGCCGGTGCGCCGCGAATGATCATCGTCTGGATGGCCTTTGCGACATCGCGGTAATCCGTGTACGTGTGATGCACTACCTGGGACGGCAGCTTCAGCTGATCGAGCATTACGACGCCTGCGGATGTCCACTGAATGGGTTCGACCGTGTGCAACGCGCTCATCTCCGTCACTGGTGTGTGCCCGATGCTGCGCACAAATTTCTATTGTAGCCGATTTTCAGGGCTTCTTCGCAGAGTGATTGATGCGGGGCCGGCGCGGCTTGGGTCACTGCGCGGCAGGAAAATGGCGAAAACCGTGCGACGCCACCAGAAATCCCAGGAACAGGAATGAATTGTAGCTGACGTGCAACAAATAGCTGGCGACGACGGTGTGCGTCCGGGCGCGGGCGTAGGTGAAAACGATGCCGACTACCACCAGCAGCGCAATCTGCGCCCACCCTCCCCACAACTGCGAAGCGTGCAGCAATCCGAACAGCGTGCCGGTGACGACAATACCTGCATTCACGCCAAAGCTGCGTGCGATGACGGGATAAAGATAGCCGCGGAAAATGGTTTCCTCGAGCACAGGTGCTAGCAGCACTCCGAGCGACATCAGCAGCAGCGCGCTGCGGCGATCCTGAAAAAATTGTTCGATGGGCATCTTGGTATTGCTCTTGAATGCCGCGGAGGAAACTGTCACCAGGATCGCCAGCATGCAGCCGCTGAAAATCAATCCCAGGTATGCCGCGGCGCGAGGCGTCTGGCCGGTTTGCAGAGGACGCCAGCCAATCGTGCGCCAGAAAGGCGCATGAAAACTGTGGCGCATTTGCGTGGCGAGATAGGCCAGCAGAACAACGGACAGCAGTGCTTGATTCAAGATGAGAAAAAGGTTCTTATCGCCTGGGTTGTTTTGGACCTGGCGAAAGCTGACGCCGGCGATCGTGAACCCCTTAATAAGAAGCAGGCTTATTACGAATGTTCCGGAGATCGCGACGACGATCAGAATCACCAAGTCGCCCCAGCCCCAAGGGACGCGAAGATCTTCGGGCAGCAATGGGTCGATGGGACCCAGATAGCCGGGAGTGATGGGGGTTGCGGGCTGCTCGGGCGCCGCCGTCGGCTCGGTCACGCGCGCGGCGTCTGATGGCGGAAGATTGTTGTCGTCGAAGGTCATTCGAGGGCGATTTAGCGAGTCCTCGCTCACTATACTTCATTTCCAGCGGCGCGAAAAAGCAGGGGCACGGAATGCCTTGTGCCTATCACTGGTCCGCCAGCGGCTTTTTGCTTGCGCCGTTCGGGCCAACGGAACTTTCGCCGTTGCCGTTGAGCGCGCGCGAGAGAATTTGTCCGGTGTAGGACTTTTTCACGCGCGCCACTTGCTCGGGCGAACCTTGCGCGACGATGCGGCCGCCTTCTTCGCCGCCTTCCGGACCAAGATCAATGATCCAATCGGCTTGTTTGATGACGTCCAGATTATGTTCGATGATCAGCACCGTGTTGCCGAGCGTGACCAGGCGGTTGAGCACGTCGAGAAGTTTTTTGACGTCGTCAAAATGCAGCCCGGTGGTGGGCTCATCGAGGATGTAAAGCGTACGGCCGGTCTGGCGCTTGGAAAGTTCGCGCGCCAGTTTCGTGCGCTGCGCTTCGCCGCCAGAAATAGTGGTGGCAGACTGTCCCAGCTGCACGTAGCCGAGGCCGACGTCCACCAGGGTCTGGAGTTTTATCTGAATGGCCGGGATATTTTCGAGGACTTTTAGGGCTTCCTCGATTGGCAGATCCAGAAGATCGGAAATGGAAAGGCCTTTGTAGCGCACGGCCAGAGTTTCGGCATTGTAGCGCTTGCCGCGGCAGACTTCGCAGGTGACATAGACGTCGGGCAGGAAATTCATCTCGATGCGGCGCTGGCCGTCGCCCTGGCAGGCCTCGCAGCGTCCGCCCTTTACGTTGAAACTGAAACGCCCGGGACGATAGCCGCGCTCGCGCGATTCCGGAAGCATGGCGTAAAGCTCGCGGATGGGCGCGAAAACGCCGGTATAGGTGGCGGGATTCGAGCGCGGCGTGCGGCCGATGGGCGCCTGGTCGATCTGCACGACTTTATCAATGTGTTCGATGCCGGTGATGGCGCGATGCGCGCCGGGTTTTTCCATCGAGCGATAAAGTTTCGCGGCGAGCGCGCGGTACAGAATATCGTTGATGAGCGTCGATTTTCCCGAGCCGGAAACGCCGGTGACGACGGTCATGAGTCCGAGCGGCAGCGTGACGTCAATATTTTTCAGGTTGTGCCCGTGCGCGCCCAGAATCGCAATGGATTTTCCGTTGGGGCGGCGGCGCGTTTCGGGGACGGCGATTTTCACTTTTCCCGAAAGATATAGGCCGGTCAGTGACGCGGGATTGGCGGCGATTTCGGCAGGCGCGCCAGCGGCGACCAGGTATCCGCCTGCTTTTCCGGCGCCGGGACCGAGGTCCACCACGTAATTGGCGCGGCGGATGGTTTCTTCGTCGTGCTCGACCACGAGAACCGTGTTGCCCAGGTCGCGCAAGGTTTCCAGGGTATTGAGCAAGCGGCCATTGTCGCGCGCGTGCAAGCCAATCGAAGGTTCATCGAGCACGTAGAGCACTCCGCGCAGGCGCGAACCAATTTGAGTCGCCAGGCGGATGCGCTGGGCTTCGCCGCCGGAAAGTGTGGCGGCGGAACGGTCCAGCGTGAGATAGCCCAGACCGACGTTGAGAAGAAATTCCAGGCGCTCTGCGATCTCGGTCAGCGGGCGTCCGGCAATTTTGTGCTGGCGCAGGGTAAGCTTTGCGCGGATTTTATCCACCGCGGCGCGCGCGGCCGTGAGCGGCAGCTCCGTGAAATCGGCGATGGAGAGGCCGGCAATTTTCACCGCGAGACTTTCGGGGCGCAAGCGACGCTCGCTGCACGCGCTGCACGGCGCCGGCGACATGTATTGCGTGAGCCATTCGCGGTAGTTGTCCGACTTCGATTCTTCCAGATTGGATTCCAGATGCGCCAGCAGGCCCGGAAAATTGAATTCCTTGCCATTTTTGCCGCTCGCGGGATTGCCGTGCAGAATCAGGTTCTGTGTTTTGCGCGAAAGTTGCTCAAAGGGCGTGTCCAGATCGAACTTGTAGGCCGCAGCAGCCAGGCGCATGGTGCGCTGCAGGTACGTAGAACCCGAACCGGGGCCGAGGCCGCCTTCAAACAGCGGCTTGGTCCAATCGACGATTACTTTGGAAGGATCGAAATCGTATTTCGAGCCCAGCCCGTGGCATTCGGGGCAAGCGCCGTATGGCGAATTGAAACTGAAAGAACGCGGCTCGAGCTGCGGAACAGAAATCCCGCAATCGGGGCAGGCAAGTTTTTCGGAGTAGACGTGCTCTTCGCCGCCCACCACAACAATGGTTACCAGACCTCCCGTAAGCTTCAGCGCGGTTTCAACGGATTGCTGCAGGCGCTGCGCGATGCCATTTTTCAATAGCAGGCGATCCACCACAATTTCGATCGTGTGGTTCTTGCGGCGGTCAAGCGGAATCGGCTCGTCGAGATTCACCAGGTCGCCATCCACACGCGCGCGCAAGTAGCCTTCCTTCGCGTATTTTTCCAGTTCTTTTTTGTATTCGCCCTTGCGTCCGCGAACCACCGGCGCCAGTACCATGATGCGGTCGTCAGGCTTCAGCGCGAGAACCGACTGCACAATTTGCTCGGTGGACTGCCGCGTGATGGGCTTGCCACAGTTGGGGCAGTGCGGAGAACCAATGGCGCTGTAAACCACGCGCAGGTAATCGTAAATTTCTGTGATCGTGCCGACAGTCGAACGCGGCGAACGCGTGGTGGTTTTCTGTTCGATGGCGATTGAGGGCGAAAGGCCCTCGACCGAATCAACGTCCGGCCGTTCCATCTGATCGAGAAACTGCCGCGCGTATGCGGAAAGAGATTCCACATACCGGCGCTGGCCCTCAGCATACAAAGTGTCGAAAGCAAGCGAGGATTTGCCCGAACCGGAAAGCCCTGTGATGACTGTAAGCGTGTTGCGCGGGATTTCCAGATGAATATTTTTCAGGTTGTGCTGCCGGGCGCCCCGGATAACGATTTTTTTCAGGCCCATGCTGGGATGGAATGCTCCCCACTGGATGCAGCGTCATACACTGGGTAAAATGCGCCCAGTGTAATCTATCAACATAGCAAGACAGCAACGGCGCGGTCAAGCGGCAGCGCGCCTACGAAAATAAATCGAACTCATCGGCCATGGCACCGTCTAGGGGGAAATTTTGCCCTGGAGCTTGGATTTTTTACTTGGGGGCGAAAGTCGGAAACCGTGTGTTTTCAGCAGGTTGACTTTGGTGAACCGCGTGCCATACATATTGCGTCAGGGGGAAGGAAAGCCGAGGATCCCTTTAGGGGATTGAGGGCTGGGCCGGCTTCCTTCCCTCGGCCTCTCCCGTCTAATTCATATATTTCATACAGGACTAATACGGCGGGGAGTCTTCATTTTGGCAGTTCTGCGCACCGTTAGCATTTTCGGTTAACCGCGAAATCCATCCATCCAAAAATGCTTGGGAAAAAGAATTCCATTCCCGTTTACAATCTAGGCACGGCTGGGGCGTGGTCCAATTGGTAGGACACCTCACTGTTAATGAGGACGGTGTTGGTTCGAGTCCAACCGCCCCAGCCAATCCTTCCATCTGAAAGAAAAGGCCTTCGATCGCTTGCGCGCGCGGTGTAACCGGCGTGTACCTCACCGGACAGAATATAGGGCCAGCGCCTATTGCGGAATACTCAACCAACGAAGGCGGCGCAGCGGGAGACTGAATGGGCTTTGAAGCGGAGTCGTGAGTAGCTGAAAACCGACGCCAGAGCCGCAGCCACTCTTAAGGCGAATGAGTTTGGCGAAGCGTTCTGCGCACGGCTCTGAAAACTCGTTCAAACGGCAGCAGAGCCGTCATTTCATGTGACAATCTCGCCTCCCAAAGCGCCGCTAGCCGCGCTTCCTTTCGGGTAATCGCAGCTTGGAGTCCTTCGCACGCCTTGTGGCGGAATTCCAGTTTCTGGCGAATCGCGGGGATGAGGGGATCAATCTCTATTCCTTCATTCGTGGTCAGGTGCCACAGGTCATATAGGTCGCGAGGTTCATTTCTCGCGGGGTCGGCGAGAGCCAGGGTTTTCTCGGTAGCAATTTCATCGAGCGAATAAACAAAAATGGATCGATTCTCCGGGAGATCACTGAATTCTTCGTAGCCCTGGAGGACGACACGCTCGATGAGCGGGAAGACCACGAGTTCATTGACCGTGATGTCCACTTTCACGTCGCTGCCCCCTGGGCAATGGTCCCGTGTATCTGAGCTAAAAAGTATAGCTGTTCGCGTGCGCCTGACGGTCTTCATGGTCAAAGGCGAAAGTGATACCCGACTGCTCTTGAACAGCGGCATAGACGCGCTCAAGGCGCGTCCGAATCTCCTCGAACGGCAGCGGCTGCCGCAGCGTAAAATCCAGATCCTCAGAAAAGCGATAATCGGCGAAGTAGCAACGCTTCAGTGCGGTTCCGCCCTTGAAGGCTAGGATAGGCTTCAAGTCGGATTGAGCCAGGCAGCACAAAAACCAGGCGAGGCAATAATCCGGTTCGAGAACATCTTCCCGAATACGTACGCCGCCACCGGCCGCGAGACGATTGGATAGGAGGGAAATGTTTCTTTGAGGAATCACTCAACTGCTCCTGGCCGCTAGTATCTCTTCGGGCGAAACATTGATTTGGAGTCGCCACTTTGCGAGGTGGCGCCCTTCGCGCGGAAGCAGAGGATCGAGCGCAATGTAGGTCGCCGTCAAGGATTTCCGGAAAGCTTGCAGTTGCTGTTCGGACGCGAGGCTGAACAATTCGAGCAAATAGCCGACACGGCGCTTGACCGAGCCTATGTCCAGGCGCGTGGCATAGTCGAGCAGTTTCTGGACGTTCATGTCGGCGCGACGCATCCAGAGACCTTTGGCGATGTCAGTAATGCCGCCGCAATATTCGGGCTGGCGCAGTCCGTCAATGATGGTTCGTTCGAGGTCGCTGATTTCAACCGATTCCTGTTTTGTTACCCAGTGCTTCATCGTGCCAAAGAAACCCTTAGGTTTGAGAAGAACAAATCTGAACTGGGTTCCGTTCAGCGTCTGGTTAAGAATGTGTTTGGTGCTGGAAACGAACACGACAAACTGTGGCTGGGTCACCATACGATGGAGTTCCATAGCGGAAGCATGAGAGAGATAGTAGGGGGCGAAGCCAGCCAGATGGCGTGCGACCGAATAGGGATTTCCGGAATACTCGACAGCAGTCCCGAGTTCGGGCGGAACGATGATGAAGAGGCCCCGTTTAACTTGGGCCACGAGGCCTCGTTTGGCGGCCTTATGAAGCAGGCTGCTGGCGAGTGGTGATTGCAGTCCCGTGATTCGGACGGCGTCTGCGGTAGTAAAAGTAGTTCGTCCAGAATCGTAGAGAGCCATCAGAAGATTGGCCATCTGGCTCCGGGAAGTTCTCAGATTTGAGTTATACTGTATGCTCAACGGATAGCCTGTAAGGCAAACAATGATGCATGCAATATAAGTGCGATTGTGCTTTGTGTCAAGAAAATTGCCTAATAGGCAATCTATCATGCACAGGATATAAGTCTCTAAACTCAGATCGCAGCAATAAGACCGCGGGGCCAGAGATAACGACGACGGTGCAGGACCCGGGCGACCCTCCGGCCACCTTCGTTGATAGAGGCTCGCCGCCCACGATGACGGCCTATTCGCCGAAGGGAACGAATACAGATGCTGCGGTACCCGTGTTTCCGTGGGGATGAATCAACTGGGATGTACGCCTCACCTACAACTGCACCAACAGACCGAAAGCCACGCTCCCGTGACCGCAGCACGAAGCACGATGGTGCCGCCAGCCTCCGCATGGTTACCGCTCCGCATTCGGCGCTCGAAGGTCCGTACTTGACGAGCCGCTGTACGGCTGAAGATATTTCGCTGAAAAACCGATCTGCGGAGTTGCTTGAGAGCTTTCCGGAGGCGCAAGGCTGCTACCCAGGTCTCCATCTGTCAAGTTTTATTGCAATAAAACCTGACAGACAGAACGTCGCAACCGCTGAGTTCTGGTCCAGGTTTTGTTTGGCTTGGCACTCAGCAAGAGTGGACCAACCGCCTGATCAACCTATTCGGCGGGGGAAGTGCGTAATCGCATGCGATTTATCAGGTACCTCGAATTATCGGGCGTTAAGGACGCAAAGAGCGCGAGCTACGAACGCGCGCGGGAAAAACCGAAGGTTACACGTATTAGACTGTTGTGTGAAACAGTCATGCGGCGCTGTGTCGCGAATTAGGGCCCTGTCCCTTCGCCGCGGGTGTCTTGGCCGGAAAAATAGCGGCAATCGTTGTACCCAAGGCACTAGAATCCACGGTCAATTCGCCACGAGCCTGCCGCACGCGCTCTCGCATTCCCCTGATCCCGACGCCCACCCCGGCACCTTGGGATTGGACCTCTGCGAATCGTTCCGGCGACATTCCCTTCCCGTGATCCTGAACCTCGGCATAAATTTTGTCGGGCTCACGATTGATACGGATTACCGCCGTTTTGCTTCCCGAATGGCGATGAATGTTTGTCAGGCATTCCTGCACCAGACGAAAAATGGCGAGTTCCACCTCCGGGGCAAGCCTTCCGAAGTCGGCAGGTACGTTCAGCTGAATACTAAGTCCGCTGCGCTGTTCCAGTCCCTCTAGGTAGCAACCGAGTGCAGACGCAAGCCCGAATTCGTCCAGCATGGGTGGGTGCAGAAGATACGAAGTAGTGCGTATTTCTTGGGACAGACTGTCAATTAAGTCCCGGGCTTCTCGGAGGGTTTGGGACAGTTGCGCAGGATCGCGCTTCGCCTCATCCTCCATTCGCGCTACAGTCATCGCCAGAGCAGCCAGATTCTGGCCAGCGCTGTCGTGCAACTCGCGAGCCAATCGTCGTCGTTCGTCATCCTGTAGTTTTAGGAGACGAGCAGACAGGTCGCGCAAACCTTCGTTGGCTCGTTCGAGTTCTACGGTTCGTTCCTGAACTCGCTTTTCAAGCTCGTCGCGTGCTTTGCTCAAGGCCTCTTTGGTCGAAAGCAATTCGCGCTCGGCTCGCTCACGCGCAAGCAGAATGGCTCGCGCATTTTGCAGAGCCACTGAACGCAGTAACTTCTGGTCGCTTTCGTCCATCATCCGATCCCGAGAACTTGTTCCGCAAGCCCAGTGCCTTCCACGCGCGCGCGAATCTTCGAAAATGCCGTTTCCCGGGTCGTGGAAGTATCATCGCTAAACGGCGAGAACCCGCAATCGTCGGTGGTGCCGAGTTGTTCGAGCGGAATATATTTTGCAGCTTCCAGCACGCGGTCGCGAACTTCTTCCGGTGTATCGACATGCGGGTCGATGGGTGAAACAACGCCTATAAACGCCCGTTGGTTTGGTTGCAGATATTCGCGAATAATCTTCAGAACGCGGACGCGATCCTTCTCCCCGGCAAGCGCGATGTAAAAATTGCCGGCGCGCAATTCGAAGAGGCTCGGAAGCAACTCGGCGTAATCGACGTTCGCGCTGTGCGTGGCATCAATGTCGCCCCCGGGGCAGGTGTGCACACCGATGCGTTGGCGCTCTGCGGATGAAAACCGCGATAGCGCCAGATTGTTCAGGCCAATAAAACTGTTCAGCAGATCGCCTGATGGATCGAGTTTGACCGCCAACCTTCCCTCGGTGAAATCGATCTGGACCTTTTCGGCACCTTGTGCGAAACATCGGCGAATCTCCATCTCGTGCTCGCGTAGCAGATCGTCGATGAATTCCTGGCGCGAGTAATTCGGAATGTCCTCGGCCGGATACATCAGGCTCAGCGCGGACGGCGAGATTATCGCCTGCTTCAGCGGCCTGTGAGCGTACCGCTTTGCCACATCCAGGTAGGTGTCCGCATAAACTTTATAGCGAAACGGCCCTGCCGTAAGCCGGGGAATTCGCCGGATGTGACCGTCTGAGAAGGGAATTTCTAAACCGTCGGGCGACGTGTTGTGCAATCCGTGAACGCAATAAGTCAAAAAATTGTGATACTTACGCTGCTCCCCATCGGTAATAACCGGCGAACCGGTGGCCTCGAACTGTTTGATCGTGTCCCGAACCGCTTCTTCGTACAAAGGATTCAGGCTCGGCGCCGCATGGTCTCCGGATGCCGCAATCGCATCAATTAGCGCCACGGGCCTTGGAATGCTTCCAATTGGCTCGGTCGGGATTCTCATCACACTATTTCACGCTCGGCTTGGGTGCAACCAGTGTAGGTACTTCCCGCTCGACTAGCAAGAACCGAACTGAGCGCCCGAATGCCGTCGCATCTCCCTCTATGCTCTGCGTGTCAAATGCGTTCCGCGATGCGATCGATAATGCCGACGAGCTGATGCGGCGCCTGGACGCACGCTTTCCGATTTCGGGTAAAGCACGCTACTGACCCGGTGACGCGCTTTGGTGATAGAATCTCGCCCGTTTTCCAGTACACCTTTCCTGGAGGTGCAACTTGGAGGAACTCCTTAAGGAAGTATTGTCATTCGTCGAAGGGGACGCTCGATGGTGGGATGAGGCGGCGCAACACGTGGAGGAACTTGCAATTGGTCTAGCTGAGGCGAAAAGGACGAAATGGGACCTGCTGGCGGCCGTTTATCACGAGCGAGCGAAGGCTCATAGGGACCTAGCAGAGAGGGTTCGGAAACGATCCGGCGGCTGACTCAGACAGGGATCAGCGAACGAACGTGACCGACAATGTGGACCGCATCGGATTTTGCGACCACAAGATCGATCGGCGAGTCTTGCCCCATGCTGTCCTTCATCGTTTCCGCGTGCAGCGTAAACAGAATGATTGGAACATCCGGCATAATGCGCTTTAATTCGTAAGCGGCCTCGATCCCATTCATCACCGGCATTTGGAAATCCAGGACGATTAGATCGGGTTTGTGCTGTTTTGCGAGCGTGATCGCTTCCTCACCATTGACGGCCTCTGCGCAAATGTCATAGTCCTGTTCGATTTCGAAGATCCTGCAAAGACATTTGCGAATCATAGCACTGTCATCAGCGACCAAGATTCTCTTTGGCATCGCTCTTCCGGTCCTTGAACCGTGAGACAAGCTGAACAGGAAAGGCGCATGAAAGCGATACATCGAAGCATGTAATTAGCCGATCAGGTGACCGGTCGGTGGCGTACAATTGATTCGAACTAAAATTGCTGTATGGCCGTTCACTGGCTTTTCGAGCTTTGACCGCGAAAGAACTCCGTGGTTGAGAGGTTCGTACGCAAGCAAACGCCCACGAAGCGTTTCAAAGACCTTATTCGCCGACTCAACCGATCTGAGGAAGCCACCCGTGTCTGCAGCACGTCGCGCCTGATCGAATCGGCTTTTGTGCAGGAGGACGCCTCTGCGCCTTCTGCACGGTCCAGATTGGAAGCAGGATCCGCCGTGGGCGGTGAATTAGAGTGCTCTCCGCCGACGCTGCCATGCCGTGACCGTGCCTTCAGATCGCGAGGAGTCGAGCAAAAAAGGAGCGGTATCGTCGCAACGCAACCCGGAAATCCTCAGTCGAAATATTCTCGCTGCGATCCCACTGTTGTTCTAGTTTTTGGCGCTCAGCGGCAAACATCTCCGCCAGCCGTTTGATTGTCGCGGAAACAAGTGCGTCGGCCTCTTGCACGGCCTTGCGCGGTTCGTCAACGAATCCCACCTGGATACTGTCCCAGCGGGCGCGTAGCTCGTTCGATTCGTTCGCTGCAAATAGGGCGACCCGTTCTTCCTCACGTGCGCGTGCGACAGCGGTGCCCGTTCCCGAATCACTGGCGAGGTTGGCGGGCGAATCGTTTGTGGGAGGCGGCGTGATCAAGGTGTGGGGATTGGAATCACGTTCCAGAGTTCGCTGGGAATTTGTTTCTGTCGAGCTCGCGTCCGCAAGTATCGCCGGTTCAGAGGTGAGGCCCGCATCCTTGCGAAGATATTCGCTCATGGACAATCTCCTTTGTTTCGGGATTTGGAAAATTGAATTGGTATTTGGTTCGCTGCATCTACGGACTCGGCCAAGGGTGCGGCCCACGGCACGCGCACGCAGCGCGACACGACTTTTCGTGCTCCATCCCTGGGGCCTATGAGCCTTTCCTTCGCGATTGTGATTTGGCTGGCGCTAGTGAATAGAACAGGGCAGCCCCCGCGCCGAACAATAGCACCGGAACAACAATCAGCAATGGCATGTCAAATCTCCTTTGAATGCGTAGCTTCGGCGCCGTCTGGCTGTTCTTGGCTCCGCCATAGGATTCTGCTTGTGCTGATGGAAACTGAATGCCCCAGTTTCGTTGCAGGTGGGAGCATGAGGGAGACGAAGGTCGATATCTGTTCACTTCGACACACATTCACGTCTTGAGACCTTTTCCCGTCGCACCGATTCTGGTTGTGCTGGCATCGAGCAAGGAAGTGTCAACGGCCGCGGTGAGCGAGGCGGAGATTAGCTCAACAAAAGGGCTTGCCCGCACGGTAGAGACCTGGAGACGTCTGGTTCACACAGACATGGAGGTGTGGAACGATACCTTTGAGGGGTCATCAGCGTACTGCCTTTTCTCTCTCCGGGCTCCAACCCCCCGCACGACTAGGCTGAACCGAAGATGGCGACGAAAGCGATACACCGAATTAAGTATCTAGCAGACAAGGGACCAATCGCGCGCAGGCCGGCACGCGAAGTCGCGCATCGCGAGCGATCGACGACGCAGCTCCGCTACGGCTTCGAGCCGTTCGTCGAAGCAATAACAGTACTGCTGAGAACGTGAATTACGCGAATCTCGTGTGACGTTTGCTTTGATAATTCGCTAAGTTTCCGAAGTGCGTTCTCTCGGCCAGCTGCCATCTGCCGCCACAAAGGGGCGCCGTCTGGTAAAACTTCGAACAAGTCATAGTCGCGTTCCATGCAGCTCCTTTGGGGATGGGGAAGATACCATCCCATAACAGCCTCACCCGTTCTGTCTAAAATGGAACACTCCCGGCTTGACTCGGCGTCCCGCTAGCATCATGATGTGGGCCTCCGCATACCTCTCCTGGCAGAGGTGTACCTTGGCGCGCGAAATGGTATGGGTTGAGCGTGAGCGATTCCACGGCTGGGCTTGTTCCGTTTGTGCATGGACCTACAAGGGGTCTGGACCGCTTGTCGTCAAATCAATCGAAGAAATGAAGCGGCGGTATGAGACGGAACGCGATAAGGAATTTAGGTCGCACGTTTGCGTTGAGCATTCGCGAGAGCGCGGTGTATAGAAAGGAAGCGCGGAAATCTGCTGTACGCGCGATGCATGACGATTGCGTGAACCCAGCTTGCTTGATTTGCCGCACATCCTCTCGGTCCGTTATCACACTGTCCCTCAACGCGCCGCAGCCCACTGGGTGACCGCCGGGCAGAAATGCTTGGAGATCGTTGCCCAACAGACCCGTAGCGACAAATTGCACACTACGATAAATTCAATCCTTTTAATCTTTAATTACAGGAAAACCGGCTTCGGTCCACCCGCGCCAGCCGCCATCCATCGAAATCACATTGCCGTAGCCCATTTTTTGCAGATTGTCGGCCGCCAGCGCGGAGCGGAAGCCGCCTCCGCAGTAGAGAACGATCGTGGCGGATTTGTCAGGGATAGCCTTTTCGATATCGCGCTCGATGACGCCTTTGCCGAGGTGCAGCGCGTTGGGAATATGACCGCGGGCCCATTCGCTTTCTTCGCGGGTGTCCACTAGGATGATTTTTTCGCCGGCGTCCAGTTTTTTCTTGGTGGCTTGGACGTCTTCCTCTTTAATGCGTTTTTTGGCGTCTGCCACCAGGCGGAGAAAACCTTCAGGATGATTCGGATGACTCACTTTTTCACCTCTTCCTTAGCTTGGATTCCAAGGCAGAAACATAACACGACGCTTGTCGCGTCGTCACTTCATGTCGCGCCAGTTGGAGCCTACCTTGGTGTCGGCCACCAGCGGGACCGCGAGCTTGTGGACACCTTCCATCACCTGTTTGGCCAGCTTGGTGAGCCCGGGAATTTCTTCCTCGGGGCCTTCAAAGAGCAGCTCGTCGTGAACCTGCAATATCATTTGCGATCGGAAATTTTCCGCAGGCAGGCGGCGATCGAGTTCAATCATCGCCAGCTTGATCAGGTCGGCGGCGGCGCCCTGCATCGGCGTATTCATGGCGGTGCGCTCGGCAAAATTGCGCATGTTGGGCTGCGGCGAATTGATTTCCGGGATCTGGCGCACGCGGCCGAAGAGCGTGCGCGTGACGCCGGACTTGCGCGTCCCTGCGATCTGCCGGTCCAGGAAATCCTTAACCCCGCGGTAGCGCTCGAAATATTTGGCGATGAATTGCGCGGCTTCCTTCTGATCAATGTCGAGCTGCTGGGCCAAGCCAAACGCAGACAGTCCATAGATCACGCCGAAATTAATAACTTTCGCGACGCGGCGATGTTCGCGCGTTTGCGCAAAGGGCGCGACGTCGAAAACTTCCTGCGCGGTACGCGAGTGAATGTCCTCCCCGCGACGAAAAGCTTCCACGAGAACAGGATCGCCCGAGAGATGCGCGAGAATGCGCAGCTCGATCTGCGAATAATCCGCGGAAAGAAGGCGGCATCCAGGCGCGGCGACGAACGCGGCGCGAATTTCGCGGCCCAGCTCCGTGCGAATGGGAATATTTTGCAAATTTGGATTAGACGAGCTCAGGCGTCCGGTCGCGGTGCCGGTCTGGCAGAAGCGCGTGTGCAGCCGGCCGGAGACGGGATGGATCAGCCGCGGCAGCACGTCGGAATAAGTGGATTTTAGCTTGGCCAGCTCGCGATATTCAATGATTTTCCGGGGCAGCTCGTGAACGGCCGCCAGTTCTTCCAGAATATCGGCGGCGGTCGAGCGCGCTTTGGCGCGGCTGCGGCGCGGAGGCTGCAATTTCAATTTGTCGAAAAGGATTTCGGCGAGCTGCTGCGGCGAATTGATGTTGAATTCCACTCCGGCGTGCCCATAGATGGATTTTTCCAGCTTGCCGATTTCCTCGAGCGTGGTCGTCGAGATGCGCTCCATCTCGACCGGATCCACGCGCACGCCGGCGGCTTCCATGCGCGCCAGAACTCCCGCGAGCGGCAAATCAATTTTTTCGTAAAGGTCCAGCATCCCCTGCGCTTCGACTTCGGCGCGCAGAACCGGCGCGAGGCGCAGAAGAAAATCGGCATGTTCGCCCGGCGCGCCGGAAAGCGTCCGATTCAGATGGCGCAGCACGACTTCCGCAAATTCATGGTTCGCCGTCGTGGGACGCAGCAAGTACGAATACAGCATGGTGGCGTGGCGAATCCCAGCAACCGAGTTCGCGGGCAACGAAGCCGCTGATTTTTTCGCGCGCTTTGGTGCCGCGACAGCGGGACCCTCGCGAAGACCCGCGCGAGCCGCGAGCAATTGAAATAATTTCGGGTCGTGAACGACCTTCGGCTGCTGGGAGTCGGCAAGCCAATCCTGCAGCGCAGCGAGGGTCTTGTCTTCGACGTCATTTGCCGCAATGCGCGCTTGCCCGGGCTTTGTCGCGACTTCGACCCCGAGTACCCGCGTCCCAAAGCCCTCTTCATCCGGGTCCTGCGCCTCCAGAGAAAGCCATGCAGCCGTTTCGTCCCCACGCGGAATCGCATCAAGATATTTCCTGAACTCGGAAGCCAATTCGATCGCCGCGTAGTCCGTCTGCTGCGCATCCGACAGCGGCGCAAGTTCCCGCAGAAGGGAAGTGAATCCGAGCTCGGCGTAAAGCTCGCGCAAAGCGGCCGTGTCCGGCTCGCCGACTTTCATCGCATCCAGATCAAGAGCCACGGGCGCATCGGTAGGAATCGTCGCGAGCTTCTTACTGAGAATAACGAACTCGCCGCATTTTTCCAGGGCTTCGCGGTAGCTTGAGCGCTTCACTTCCCCTGCGCGTTTCAAAGTTGCTTCCGCGCTGCCGAATTGCTGGATGAGCTGCCGCGCTCCCACTTCGCCGATCCCCGGCTTGCGCCGTTCACCAGGCGCAACCTTTTCGTTGGGATCGCGCGCACCGGGAATATTGTCAATAGAATCGCCCATCAGCGCCATCACGTCCGCCACCTTAGACGGCGGCACGCCCATCAGTTCTTCCACTTTTTTCTCGTCAATCAGCAGGTCGGCCTTGGTCGGATTCAGAACCAGCACGTTCGCCGAGACCAGTTGCAGCAAGTCTTTGTCGCTGGTCACAATAAACACGTCGAGATTTTGTTTCGTAGCCAGCCGCGCCAGAGTGCCGATCACGTCGTCAGCTTCATACCCGGGATATTCCAGAATCGGCAGGCGCATCGCCTCGCAATAGCGGCGCACGAAGGGAATTTGCACAGAAAGATCGTCCGGCATCGGCGGCCGCTGCGCCTTGTAAGCGGCGAAGAGCTTGTCGCGGAAAGTGGGGGCGCTCAAGTCAAAAGCGACGGCGACGTAATGCGGCAGCCGCTCTTTATTCGAAAGCAGCCGGCGCATCATGGTCGCGAAAAGGTAAGGCACCTTGGTGGGAATCCCCGAGGCAGTTTGCAACCGGTCCATGGGTGCGAAATAGGCGCGAAAAATGTAGCCCATCGCATCAATCAGGAACAGGCGCTTGCGGTCTGTGGGAGGCATGCTGGCTTTCCGGCGCGTGCTGCGCGGGAAGGAAAGTATAACAGAGGTCGAGAAGTGGGCCACCGAGCAGCGATCGCGCACGGCGAGCCGTGCTTTTAGGAGAGTTGGTGATTCGCGCGGTGTTCGCATATATTGGACGTCGAACAGGGTGGAGTGAATTTTTCGAGGAGCCTTCATGACCCGCGCACTGGGAATGTGCGTACTTTTGATTTGCGCCACAGTTGCCATCGCTTCACCTCTCCAGGATGAGCAGACCCGCTACGTGGTGAAAACCAGCAGCAGGATCGAATTTCACTCCACCTCGACGTTCGCGAAGGTCGTAGGAGTGTTTCACTCCTGGGACGCAAATATGAAGATGCCCGCCGGCAAATTTGCCGATGCATCCCTGGCGCTGGAAATCGATGCGGCGAGCGTAACCACCGGCAGCGGATTGCGCGATAAAGAAGTGAAGGGCAAGAATTTCTTCGCGGTAGAGGAGCATCCAAAAATCCGCTTCGCAGCCAAGCGCATCACGGCCGACGGCGCTCCCTCGAAATTTCACATGGATGGAGAACTCACCATCCGCGGAATCACTCAGCCCGTTTCGGTTTCGATCACCTTCCTGCGCCAGGACGATGGGCATGAATGGATCGACGGAAGTTTTTCGTTCAACCGACGGGATTTTGGCATGACGCATAACCCGCCCTTCGATAAGATCGCCAACACCGTGCTGGTTGAATTTCACCTCGATACAGTGAACGGCACCGCACCAGTGGCGCAGAACTGAAGCGCTGGCACCCAAACCGCAAACCGCGAGGCGATCAAGAGGCACCCCCCGCGCAGCACCCGCAATCGCCCGCAATAAATGCCCGAAAAAGTGGCGATACACATCGAGCGCGCTGCCTCGCCGGCCACGCAGGATCCAAAAAGCTTCTCTCGTCGGAGCGTTTCCTCCCGGATAACGTGCTTGACTCCCTATCCTTCTGAGGCTTATAGGTATAGCAGCAATTTCGAGGGGTGGATTTGTGGGGCTGGGGGAGCTGTCCGCCGGATTTATCGCGCTCATTCGCATTATTGATAGGACAAGCCTGCCCAGCCCGCCGTATAAGCCTGCACAGGAGAAGACCATGAAAATTTCCGGCCGCCGGGTTCTGACCGTTGCGATCGTGTGCGCGATTTTACGAATGACGCTGGCCGCAGCCCCAGGTTGGGCGCAAACATTTCGCGGAACGATTCAGGGAACCGTGACGGATAGCAGCGGCGCAGCGCTCGTGGGCGCGACGGTCACAGTGCACAACGTAGACACTGGAGTGGACCGCATCACGAACACGACCACGGATGGCGGCTACTTGATGCCAGAGTTGCCGGTGGGCACCTATGACGTGATTTTCGAAATGTCTGGCTTTCAGAAGGCCAAAGTTACCGCGGTGACGGTGTCAGTTGCGGCCGAGCGCCGCGTGGATATCGCGCTGAAACCCGGCGAGGTCAACCAACAAGTAATCGTGACGGGCGAGTCGGTACCGGTGTTGGACACCTCCAGCGATACGCTGGGTGGCACTTTCGAAAGCAGCGCTGTGGAGGACTTGCCGATTAATGGCCGCGATTATACCAAGCTGCTGATCTTGGTTCCCGGCGCGACGGGCGAGCCGAATGGCGGAGGTGATTCTCCCGGCTCCTATGGCCAGTTCAGCGTGAACGGCAGCCGCGGCCGCGCAAACAATTACCTTCTCGATGGCACGGACATGAACGACGGCTACCGAAACCTGCCGGCCATCAACCAGGGCGGTGTGTTTGGCACGCCGGGAACGATTCTGCCGGAAGATTCCATCCAGGAATTGAGCGTGCTTTCGAACACCGAAGCGGAGTACGGAAGAAACTCGGGTTCCGTGGTGAATATCATCACCAAGAGCGGAGGGAATACATTCCACGGGAGCGCATTCGAAGATTTCAGAAACGCGGTGCTGAACGCACGCAACTACTTCAACGATGTGGGTCAGCCAAAAGACGCCTTCCGGAATAACCAATTTGGAGGAGCGCTAGGCGGTCCCATCATCAAGGACAAACTGTTCTTTTACGCGTCCTATGAGGGGCAGCGCGAAGGGATGGCCATCACTTCGATCAACGACGTTCCTACTCTAAATGACGGAATCGCCGGAGACCCTAACGATTACACCCAAGCGATCGCCTCTTTGGGGGGGACCGTGCCATGTACAACCACAGTGATTGCCTGTGTTGACGCAAACTCCAGCGTAATCAATCCCACGATTCTGAATCTCTACAACTTGTGCAACACCAATGGCCATTGTTCCGGCTTCCACGATGTTTGGCCCACAACATCAGCGGTTGGCGGGCCCGCGTCGAACAATCTGGACAGCGCGATCGGGAAGATTGATTACAACGTGAACACCAACAACCAGATTTCCGGGCGCTACTTCTTCGGCAACAGTCACCAGAGCTTTCCGCTCGGCGTGGGTGGCGGCAACAACCTTCCCAATACGAACACGAATGCGCCGATCCGCACGCAGTTAGTGTCCTTAAGTTGGGTGAGAACAGTTTCGGCGGAGCAAGTGAACGAATTGCGGTTCGGATGGAACCGCTATCGCAACGGGTTTTTCCCTCAAGATGCATCGGTTTTCGGCGATCCTAATGTTTCGCTGGGGATCAATACGCTTGATTTACTTGGTACGGGCACGGCTCTGCCCCGCGATTTCGGCCTGCCCACGATTGAAGTGAGCGGTTTGGCGCACCTTGGTTCTTCCGGGTTTTCCAATCCCCGCAACCGTGTGGACAGCAATTATCAGCTTTTCGACAATTTCTCCTGGAAGATTAACCGGCATGACGTCAAGTTTGGCGGTGAGTATCGCCGGACAACAGTAAACTCGTTCAACGATCTCCTGTCGCGCAGCGAACTGGATTTCAATAGCCTGGCCGAGTTCCTGGGAGGCGGGCTGGATGGCGGCACCGAAAACTTCGGCAACACCTCCCGAACCGCCCACCAGAACTTCCTGGCCTTTTACGTCCAGGACGGCTTTCACGTGAACAGCCGGCTGACGGTGAACCTTGGTCTTCGCTGGGATTACTTTGGCGTGATCGGCACGGATGGCGACCAGCTCAGTATTTATAATCCGGCTGTCGGTCTCGTCCGGCCCGGTCAGCTTTATCCCAAGGACTTGAATAATTTCAGCCCGCGTGTGAGCTTCGCCTACGACGTATTCGGCAAGGGCAAGACGGTCGTGCGCACAGGATTTGGTGTTTTTTATGACGCCTTCTCCCAGGATTTCTTCACGGGCCAGCTTGCCTACAACACGGACAATACCGGACCCGCTTACAATCCGATCGGTCCCAATCCTGTCTTCATCACGTTCAACCTGAATCCCGCGCTGCCGGTTGGAACTGCGGGCCCGCTCACCAACGATTCAATTATTCAGCCCAATGTACCCATTTTTGATCCAGCTTCCGTGACGCCGGGAACTGCCTCCAGCACGGACGCGTTCACCGTCGCTCAGAATATGCGCACTCCCTACGTCTACAATTACAACCTGAATATCCAACAGGAGCTGACACACGACAGTGTCTTGGAAGTGGGCTACGTGGGATCGGCCGGCCGAAAGCTGATCCACTTTGTGGACATCAACCAACCTAGCCAGGCGCAAATAACAGCGATTGACGAACTATGCGGAGTCACGGGCTCCATTGCGCGCGGCACCCCGCAATGCGCTGGCGCGCCGATTGTTGGTTTTACCACGCCCCTGAGTTCATTGGCGCCAAACCCGCCATTCTTCCTCAATCAAATCCAGAGCAGCGCGAATTCAAACTACAACTCACTGCAGGTTTCGCTGACGCAACGGAACTGGCATCATTTTAACAACCAGGTGGCCTACACGTGGTCGCATTCGATTGATACGGCCAGCGACGGCCAGGACTACGTCCCAAACGCTTCGCAGCCGAATGACAGCACGAACCCGGCGGGAAACAAGGGCAGCTCCAATTTCGACGTTCGCAACCGTTTCCTGATCACGTCAACGTACGATGTTCCAGACGCAAAGTCGCTTGGGAAGTTTGGATCCGGGTGGCAATTGAGCGGAGTGGCGACCGTTATGAGCGGCCATCCGTTCTCGCTGAATTACGATTTCGAGGGCGATTACGATGGAAGCGGAGAAGATTTTGGGCGCCCAGACATCGCGGGGCCCGTCCAGTACAACTACCACAATCCGTCCGAATTCCTGAACCTGACCTCTTTCGCGGTCCCATGCACGCTGGTAGGTGGAAATGCTGACTCGAATTGCACGCCGGGAACACGCCATTTCGGCGACGAAGGCCGCAATTCACTTCTCGGACCTAACTATCGGGACCTGGACTTCGCCATCAGCAAAATGACTTCGATCAACGAGCGATTGAAAGTGCAATTCCGGGCGGACTTTTACAACATATTCAATCACCCCGCTTTTGCCAACCCGTTGCTGCCGGCCTTTTTCGCCGACGCCGCACCGAACGGGATTAGCGACGGCACAGCCGCAACCTGCGGCCCCGCCGTATCGATCGGCCGCAGTTGCGGCTTCTATGCGATTACTGCGACTTCCGACGTCGGCCTTGGCAACCCGGTTCTGGGCGGCGGTGGCGCGCGTAGCATCCAGTTTGCCGCGAAGTTTTTGTTTTAGTAGCTGATCAGGATCCCTGGGGAATTGAGCGGCTCGGCGGCCCGCCAAGCTTGGGCTTGCCGAGCCGCTTCTCTTTTGAGACGAACTGCATGGTAAGTACATTAGAATGTGTAGAATAAGGCGTTTACATAGCATGTCGGGTGCTAATGGGCGGGGCATGTGGGTGGCCCGACCGTCGCACTTTGCGTACGATGCCGCCACAACGCGAACGCCCCGGCCGTGCGTAAGCGCTGATATCTCATGCATTTGAAATTTTTCGCTAGGATTGTGCGTATTCATCTATGGAGCGACGCAAGAGCATCGGCGAGATGAGCACCGCGGAATTAGCGGATTTGCTAGCGCAGGTCCGGGCGGGCGATTCGGACGCCTGGGGCGACCTATATGGCCAGTATGCTCCGGCGATATTCCGGTTCTGCCGCCGGGCTTTGCCCACGCGCGAAGACGCGGAAGACGCCACAACGGAAATATTCATGAAAGTACGCCAAAAACTCGGGCTGTACGATTCATCGCGGCCCTTCACGGCCTGGCTTTATAAAGTCGCGAGCAATCATTGCTGGGACACACTGCGGCGCCGCCGCATTCGCCAAGACCTGGAAACCGGCGACCTGGAGACGCTGCCGCTGGAACATCCCGATCCGAGCCAGCTCGAACAACTGCAAATCGAGCACGACAGCAAACACGTTCGCGCCGGCCTGGCGAAATTGCCAGACCGTGCGCGCATGGCGCTCGTGCTGCGCTATTACTCGGACATGAGTTACGACGAAATCGCGGACACGCTGGGCGTGCGCCGCGCGTTCGTAGGAGTGCTATTGCTGCGCGCGCGTCATCAACTGCGCGAAGTGTTGGCGGAAAGCGGCGGCGGCTTGCATGGCGCGGCCGCCGGGGGAAGAGCATGAACCACTTCGATGAAATGACGTGCCTGCTGTATCTGGAAGGGCAGCTCGATGCCGACCACGCCGAGGGAGTTCGCACCCACGCGGCGGGGTGCGCGGACTGCCGCGGGCTGCTGCGCGCGCTGCAAACCGAAAGCGTGTGGCTGCGCGAATCTCTGGAGGCCGACGACGAATCAGTCCCCGCGCGCCTCGTGCAAGCGCCCCAACATGGCGGTGCGCCGTGGGGCTGGATTTCCGCGCTGGGATTGAGCGCGGGCGGCGCCTACACGGTGTGGAGCGGATTCATCGAACCGTGGCGCGCGCAAGCGGCGCAGGCCGGTTTCACCCAAGGAAATCTTCTCACCATGCTTTTTTTCAGCGGTGCATTCTGGAAAGGATGGGACGCGATGCGAAGCCTGATGGAATTTCTGGCGATTGGCACACTGGGGCTGGTGGTGATGTGGCTGCTGCGGCGCCACCTGCGTCGCAGCACGGCTCTGGCGGTCGTGATGGGTGCGCTGGCTCTGATGGCGGCGCTGCCTCCTTCGGCCGCAGCCGCCGAGCAGAGGCGCGGCGATCCCAATTACACACTCGCCGCGGGAGAAGTGGTGCACACGGATCTAATTGTGTCGGCGGACTCCACGCGAATTGATGGCGACGTAGAAGGCGACCTGATCACCTTTTCGCGCAGCGTGACGGTGAACGGCCACATCAAGGGCGACATAATCGCGTTCAGCCAGGAATTGCGCGTGAACGGTCCGGTGGATGGCAACGTGCGCGCGTTTGTGCAGAATTTGCAGCTCTATGGCACGGTCGCGCACAACGTGCTGGCCTGGGCCGGCGATGTGAATCTGGATCAGGATGGAAAAGTGAATGGCACCTTGACCGCAGGCTCGGGCCACCTGGAAGTGAACGGAAAACTGGTAGGCGATCTGCTCGCGTTTTCCGGCGATGTGGACATCAACGGCCAGCTGGGGCGCAACGCCAGAATTCGCGGCGGACATCTGACCATCGGCTCGCGCGCAGAGATCGCCGGCCAGACTACAGCGCTGCTCCGGCAGACTCCGGACGTTTCAACAAGCGCGAAAATGGCCAGCCCGCTGGATTGGACGCTCGCCAAGCACGGATCAGAAACCAGTTATTCGTCGGGACGTTATTATTTGCACCAGATTTTGAAATGGGGCGCGAGCTTTTTGTTCGGGCTGGTCCTGCTGTTCGTGGTCCCCGGTTTCTTCTTCGACGCAGTGAAGGCCTGCAGCAAGACGGCGCCGGCAATCGGATTCGGCGTGCTGTTCTTGTTCGCGATTCCCATCGCCGCAGTCATCGTCTGCATCACGGTGGTGGGTTTGGGCGTGGGAATTTCCGCCATGATGTTCTGGGCGATCGCCATTTACGCGGCGCAAGTGCTGGTGGGCGCATGGCTAGGCGAAAAAATTCTGGGCGAAGCCGCCGGCGCAGGAGCTGCGCTAGGACGTCTGGCACTGGGCTTGGCGATCCTGCGCGCGCTCGGGATGCTGCCGTACCTGGGCGGATGGATTTCGTTCGTAGTGGTGATCTGGGGAATGGGCGCAGTGGCGCTGGCGATTTACAAGAACATGCGGCCGCAAGCGGCTGCGGTTGCAGCGGTGGTGTGAAGTTTGCGCGGCGCGTTGTCGGCGAGGGCCGGTGTTCAGCCGGCCGCGCGGGCGGACGCGCTAAGCGACCACTTCCAGTTTTTTACCCACGCGCCCGATGATCTCAGCGGCGCGTTCCAGGTCGGCGCGTTTGTGCGTAGCGGTAACGATCGTGCGCAAACGCGCTTTGCCTTCGGGCACGGTGGGAAAGCCGATCGCGCCTGCAAAAACTCCTTCCGCAAATAATTCACGCGAGAATTGAAACGCCTTGGCTGCCTCGCCCACCATAATGGGCGTAATAGGCGTCTCGCTCTTACCGGTGTTGAATCCGAGCTTCTTCAGTTTGCGCTTGAAAAATTTTGTATTGGCCCAAAGCTTCTTGATCAACTTCTCCCCCGCTTCGGAATCCAGCAGCTCGAATGCGGCCTGGCAGGTGGCCGTCACCGACGGCGGATGCGAAGTGGAAAAAAGAAATGGCCGCGCCCGCTGGTGCAGGAAATCAATCAGATCACGCGAGCCGCAAACGTATCCGCCGATCGAGCCGATGGCCTTGCTCAGCGTGCCCACCTGAATATCCACGCGCCCGTGGCAATTCAGATGGTCAATGGTCCCGCGGCCGCGGCTGCCCAAAACGCCCGAGGAATGCGCGTCGTCCACCATCATGATGCAATTATATTTTTCGGCCAGGTCGCACAGCGCCGGGAGACTGGCGATGTCGCCGTCCATGGAAAAAACGCCGTCGCTGATGAGCAGCTTCTTGCCGTTCCAGTCTTTGGTTTCCTGCAACACGCGTTCGCAATCCGCGGCGTCCTTGTGCTTGAAGACTTTGATTGTGGCGCGCGAAAGACGGCAGCCGTCAATAATGGACGCGTGATTTAGCTCGTCGGATATGACCAGATCGTCTTTGCCGAGAATCGCCGAGACGGTGCCGGCGTTAGCGGCGAATCCCGATTGAAACACCACACAAGCTTCCACTTTTTTGAAATCTGCGATCTGCGCCTCCAAGTCCACATGCATCTTCATCGTGCCGGCGATGGTCCGCACGGCCCCCGAGCCAACGCCGAATTTGCGCGTTGCGTCAATCGCGGCACGGCGCAGCTTGGGATGCGTCGTAAGCCCCAAATAATTATTCGAGCTGAGGTTGATGACTTCCTGGCCGTCGAAATTCGCAACCGGCTTCTGCTCGCCTTGCAGAATTTTCAGATGGAAGTACAGATGCTTGGCTTTCAGGTCTTCGATTGCATCGTGCAGATACTGAAGTTGGGGACGTGTGCCACTGCTCATGATTCCTCCGGCGGATTGGTGGCGCGCTATTGACCAGCGCCGTTGGGATAGAACAGGATTTTACCGGCCAGGCCCGATTCCAGCAGCGAGAAGGCTTGTTCGAATTTCTCGAGCGGCACGCGCTCCTTGAAAAGCGGTTCCAGATTCAGGCGCTTGTGTTTCAACAGTTCGGTCATCTGTACCCAAGTCTCAAACATCTTGCGGCCGTAAATTCCTTGCACCGTGGCGCCTTTGAAAATCACGTCGTTCACCAAATCAAAAGTCACCGGATCCTTGGGAATTCCGAGCAGCGAGGCACGGCCCCCCTGGCGCAGCATTTCAAAACCCTGATGAATCGCGGCGGGATGGCCGCTCATTTCCAGCAGCACGTCGGCGCCCGCGCCTTCGGTGGCTTCGCGAACGCGCGCGACGACATTGCCCTCAGCAGGATCCAGCGCTACGTCCGCACCCATTTTTATCGCCAACTCGCGGCGATGCGGATTCACTTCCGTGGCAAAAATCATGGCTGCGCCGCACGCACGCGCCACGTTGATGGCCATCAATCCGATCGGCCCGGCTCCAGTGACTACCACATTTTGCGCAGCGATCTCTCCGGCCAGCACGGTGTGCACAGCATTTCCCAGCGGATCGAGAATCGCGGCGTAGTGCTCGGGAATCGCTGCATCAATTTTCCAGACGTTGCGAATCGGAATGATTACGAATTCGGCGAAGCAGCCGTCGGCGTCAATTCCGATAATTTTCACATTCTGGCAGACGTGCGGCTGGCCCATGCGGCACGGCCGGCAGTGCCCGCAATTCACGTGCATTTCCGCACTGACGAAATCGCCCGGCTTCACGGACGTGACTTCAGAGCCGACTTTTTCCACGTGTCCGCAGAATTCGTGGCCGAACGTCATCGGTGGATGAATGCGCGAAGCAGACCAGCGGTCCCAGCCGTAAATGTGCAGATCGGTGCCGCAGATGGAAGCGGCGCGCACCCGCACCAGAACTTCAATAGGGCCCGGCGTTGGAACAGGAACGGTTTCCAGTTGCGCTCCGCGCTGGGGACGCATCTTGCGCAAAGCTTTCATTGTCGATGTCGGCATCGTGTACAGGCGGAGGTCCAGCAGTCCGCCAAACTTGCGATTTTAGCACACGGCTTGGGGAAGCAAAAATCGGGGGCGCGGCGGCGTTGCTTCCGTTACAATCGCGGCGGCTGCAGAGGCAAGCGAGCCGGATGGAGGCAAGTTGAGTTTTTCACGGCGATTTGAAGAAATTCGCACCGGATTCGAGCGGCCGTTCTGGGTCGCGAACATCAGCGAGCTTTTCGAGCGGCTTTCTTACTACGCTGCCTTTGCTTCGCTCGCGCGTTATCTGCACGAGACGCTGAATTTTCCCGTCGAGCAGGCGGGCAGCTTGACCGGCCTGTTCGGCGGTCTGGTGTGGTTCCTGGCGGCATTCGGCGGCACGCTCGCGGATCGCCTCGGATTCCGCAGATCGCTCTCACTTGCCTACTTCATCCTGAGTTGCTCGTATTTTATTTTGGGATCGCTCGGGTCCAGCTGGATTGCGCCCTTGCGCGCCGCGGTTCCGCTGGTGGTGCTGGTTACCGTGGTGTTGATGCTTCCGGCGCTGGGAATCGCGCTGGTGAAGCCGTGCGTGGTGGGAACCACAGCGCGCGCTTCAAAAGAAAACGTCCGCTCCATCGGCTATTCGATTTATTACACGCTGGTGAATATTGGTGGGGCAGCGGGTCCGTATATGGCCTCCTACGTGCACCATCATTTGAAGGTTGAGAATGTTTTTCGCGTCGCGGCGTTGAGCGTGTTTCTGATGTTCATCGCCGTCCTCCTGTTCTTCAAAGAGCCGCGGCGATCGAACGAAGCGCAAGCGGCAAGTTTGGGCGAAGCAGCGCGAAATTTTGCCACCGTGCTGCGCAATCCGAAGTTCATGCTGTTCCTGCTTATTTTTTCCGGCTACTGGATCGTGTACTGGCAGGAATTCATTATTCTGCCGCTCTACGTGCACAATTACATCAATCCGAAAACGGATACCGAACTGATGCTGGTCACCGGGCCGCTCACGGTCATCGCGCTGCAGATGATCATGAGCCTGCTGACGCGAAAAATTCCCGCGTTTCGCGCGATCACGATCGGAACGCTGATTTCCGCGCTGGCGTGGGTGATTCTGATCGTGCATCCCACGGTGCCCATGGTGATCGTCACGCTGTTCGCCGTTTCCATCGGAGAGATCGTGCAATCGCCGCGCTACTACGAATATATTTCGCGCCTGGCTCCGCCGGGGCAGCAGGGCACCTACATGGGTTTTGCATTTCTGCCGATCGGAATTGGGTCGCTCTTCGGTGGCTGGTATGGAGGCATGCTCATCCACCACTTCGGCGAAGTGCAGCAACGACCCCAACGCATCTGGTGGGCTGTTACGGGAGTCGGCCTGACTACCGCGCTGCTACTGTGGATTTACGATCGCACGCTGAAGCCCGGCGGGTCCGCGGCGTCGGCAGCGGCGAAGAATTCCTAGTTCACCATGCGACGCAGGCTAGCGACGGCTTGGCGCGCCAAGGTGTAGCGCGGCTCGATGCGCAGCGATTCGTCAAAACATTCGCGCGCGCGGGCCAGCATGCCTTTGGCGGCGTAGGCGCGGCCCAGATTGAAGTGCGGAAAATGGCGCGGCTCGTAGCGCGGGGCAGCGACGGCGCGTTCCAGCCACGGTATGGCCTCGTCGTATTTCTCCAGCTGAATCAGGTAGGAGCCGATGTCGTTGTAAGGATTGCCAAATTCCGGATCCACTGCGATCGCGCGCTTACATTCCGCAATCGCCTCTTGGATTTTTCCCTGGAAATGATAAGTCCAGCCTAAAAAGGTGTGCGCTTCGGCAGTCGGGAAAAGTTCGAGAGAGTTTTTGTATAGTTCGACAGCGTGATCGTAGTCGCCCTCCAGCTGCGTCCGATAAGCTTCTTGCAGCAGCGCCCATGCTTGTTCTTGTTTATTGAGCATTTTCTGTCCGTTCCGCCGCGCCAGCCTTGCTGCTACTTTAGCGCGGAGCGGCGGATGCGGCGGCGCAGCTTTTCCAGCAGCGCTTCCAGGCGCTTGGTGTAGCGCACCGGGTACACCGCGGTGCGATTAATCTGGCGATAAGTTTTCGGAAGGCGCGCCAGGCCGGCTACGCAGCGCGCGCGCAAATCAGCGACGGGCTGCGCGGGCGCGACCCGGCGCCCCCCGCGCATTACTTCGGCGAGCATGGGCTCGCCCCCATCGGCAGGCTCGCCCTGCAGAGCGATTCGGTCGTGACGATATTCGCCGGACGGCGCGGAATAACGAAACACCTGCTTGCGCCCGGGATAGGTCACTTTCGCGGCGCTCAGTTTCGCGGCCTCGCGAACTTTTCCGCCGCGCTCGACTTCCACCAACTTGTAGATCAAGTTCAGGTGCGGAGCATCACCCGGCGTCGCAAGCGCGGTGCCGACGCCGAATGCGTCAATCGCCGCGTGTTTCGCGATCAGCGCCGCGATGCGGGTCTCATCTAGATCGCCGGACGCGAAAATCCTCACGTCCTTCCATCCGGCACGATCCAACTCGCGCCGCACCCACTGGCTATCTTTGGCCAGATCGCCGCTATCGAGCCGCACTCCAGCAGGCTTGCGATTCATGGCGATGATGCGTTTCACAGCGGTGTGCACGTCGTAAGTATCGAGTAGCAGCACCGCGTGTTCGGGAAATGCGTCGAGGAATTGCGAGAAAGCTTCCGTCTCGTCTTCGTGCGCCATCACCCAGGAATGCGCTTGCGTACCGTAGGTTTCCATGCCGTATTGCTGGCCGGCCAACACGTTGGATGTGCCCTGGCAGCCGCCGATGGCTGCAGCGCGTGCCGCGAGCAGACTGGCCTGGCTGCCGTGCGCACGGCGCGCGCCGAATTCGACCACCTGACGTCCTTGCGCCGCGGTTACAACGCGCGCCGCTTTGCTGGCGATCATGGTCTGGTAGCTGAGCGTCGAAAGAAAATACGTCTCCAGGATCTGCCCTTCGATAATGGGCGCGACCACGCGCAACATCGGCTCGCCGGGAAATACCAGCGAGCCTTCCGGCATCGCCCACACGTCGCCAGTGAAGCGGAATTTCGCGAGATAGTCGAAAAATTCGCTGCGAATATTGCGGAAGACGGGATGCTGGCGCAGGTAGTCAATTTCCTCGGCGGAGAAGTGCACGTTCTCCAGAAAATCGAGCGCTTGTTCCAGACCGGCGGCCACCAGATAATTCCGGTGGGGCGGAAGATGGCGGACGAAAAGTTCGAACGTGGCCCGAGCCTCGAAGCGGGTCTGCAGGTAACCCGCCGCCATCGTCAGCTCGTACAGATCGGTTAACAGGCCTGAGTGTTCGAACATTTTCCTTTTCCAGGATACGACGGCGCAGCTTCAACTACGCGCGATCGCGCCGCAGCATAAGCCCGCCGTCAACGGCGATCACCTGACCAGTGATGTAATTGTCCGGCTCAAGAAAAAAACGCACGGCACGCGCGACGTCTTCCGGTCGCCCAAAACGAGCGACGGCGCCGCTGGCAACGTGCCGGTCATATTTCCCGGATTGCACGCTGGCGGTCGCCATCCCGACGGTCGTGGCTCCAGGAGCAACCACGTTCACGCGCACATGATTCCATTGCTGCGCCAGGATGCGCGCGGCGTGCAGCAGCGCTGCTTTCGCAGCCGCGTAATTCAAACTGGACGGAAACACCGCGAGCGCCTGCATGGTAGCGAGCAGCACCACGCTACCGCCCTCCGCGCTGCTCTCCATCGCCGCACCCAACTCTTTAGCCAGCAGAATCGGACCCAGGTAGTTGGATTCCACCGAGGCAAGCAGAGTTTCACGATTCAAATCCTCGAAGGCAACACGCGCGGGATCGCCCGGAAAAATAGCCAGGCCCGCGAGCGGCGCGGAAAATTTCTGCGCGGCGGTGAGAAAGGCTTCGCGGACTGCGGCGGAAGCGATGTCGCCGGCGACGAGGGAAACCGTAGAGCCAAACGAAGATTCCATAGCGGCGCGAAGGGCTTGCGCACGCTCGCGATTGGCGCGATAACCGACGACCAGGTGAGCGCCTTCCCGCGCGAGCAGGGCAACCGTCGCAGCGCCCAGACCTCCCGAGCCGCCAGAGACCACAACCGTCTTGCCACCAAGACTTTTTTCGGAAAAATGGTACCGAAACTCGTGGTACTCGCGCGCTTGACCTGCGTCCCAGTACTGCGAGGTCATCTGCTCCTCGTTTACAGCGCTGATTTACCGCATATTCAAGGAACGAAACAGTTTATCCCGCGGAACGAGCGCCGGATAAAAAGACAAAACCCCCAAGCCCCCGTTCCGTTTCCGGACCGGGCATGCCTGGGGGTTCGTCGTCAATCCCTGCGCCGGAAGGACTACTTCAGGACGGCGTCTTTGAATGCTTTCGCTGCGCGCAAACGCACAACGGTCTTGGCCTTGATCTTGATCGTCTCGCCGGTGGCTGGATTGCGGCCCAGACGCGCCTTGCGATGCGCCTTGACGGCGCGGCCGATGCCCGGAATCACAAACTTCCCCGCGCTCTTGGCCTCTTTCACAGCCAGCTTGAACAATTCGTCGAAGAAAGCCACGGTCTGCTTCTTGGATATCGGCTTTTCCGGCGTGCTTACCTTCTCAGTGATGTGCGCAATAATCTTAGACTTGCTCAGCGGATTTGCCATCGAGTTGCGTTTTCCTCCTCAGTTTAAATTGCTTGGCGAGCCTGCAGTGCAGGACGCCTTGGGGACTATAGCGACAGTAGGGCGCGAACGCAAGTCAAACCTTCAAAAAAGCCCGATAAAACGGGCCTTTCCATCGCACCTCATTTTTTAGCGAAAAATTTACTGCCCGGCAAGCTGCTGGTAGAAGAGCGCGACGGCCTTGATCCCGCCGAAATAATTTTCCAAAGCGATGTGTTCGTCCGGCGCGTGCGCATTTTCGTCCGGCAATCCGAACCCCAGCAGCACGCAGGGAACTTTAAATGTGTCGTGCATCTGCGTCACGAAAGGAATCGAACCGCCTTCGCGGATGAAAACAGCTTTCTTGCCGAAACCGGACTCGAGCGCGTGAATCGCCGTCTGAAAAATCGGATGCGTGTACGGCGCCACCCAGGGTTTGCCCGTGCTGAGCACCTGGAATTTACAAGTGACGGATTTGGGCAGCAATTTGCGGATGTGCCGCTCCACAAGTTTTGCGATTTTCGCAGGATCCTGATTCGGAACCAGCCGCGTTGAAAGTTTTGCGTGCGCCTTCGCGGGGATTACAGTTTTCGCGCCTTCGCCCAGATAGCCGCCCCAAATGCCATTCAGTTCCAGCGTGGGACGAATCCAAAGCCGCTCCACAATCGTGAATCCCTTTTCGCCATCAAGTGCGGGCGCTCCCACCGTCTTGCGGAATTCCTTTTCTTTCCACGGCAGGGAATTGAGCGCCTTGCGCTCCTGGCGAGAGACCGGAGCAACATCCTGATAAAATCCCGGAACCGTAACGCGAAAATTCTTGTCGTGAAGCTTAGCGATCATTTCGGCAAGTATCGTAATCGGATTAGGCACCGCGCCGCCGAAAACTCCGGAGTGCAGATCCTGCGCCGGCCCCGCAATCTCCACTTGGTAATAATTCAGCCCCCGCAATCCATAAGTGATCGACGGCACGCCCTTGGCCAGCATCGAGGTATCAGAGACGACCAGCGCGTCCGCCTGCAATCGCTCGCGATTGCGCTGTACAAAATCCCACAGGCTCACGCTGCCAACTTCTTCTTCGCCCTCGATCATCACCTTGACGTTTAAAGGCAATTTGCCCGTCTGGTTTTTCAGCGCTTCCAGCGCCTTGATATGGATGTGAACCTGGCCCTTATCGTCAGCGGTCCCGCGGCCGAAAAGCTTCCCGTCGCGAACCGTCGGCTCAAACGCCGGCGAAGTCCACAGATCCAGCGGCTCCGCAGGCTGCACATCGTAATGCCCGTAAAAAAGAATGGTGGGCTTGCCAGGCGCATGCAGAGATTCGCCGTAAACCAAAGGATGCATTTTGGTCGGCGTGATTTCCACGTTTTCCAGCCCGGCCGCGCGCAATTTTTCCGCCACCCAGTGCGCAGCGCGCTCGATATCGGCTTTATGTTCGCTTTTGGTACTGACGCTCGGAATGCGCAGAAACTCTTTCAGCTCGTTCAGGTGTTCATCGCGCCTAGATTCGATGTACTCAATAAGCTTCATTTCCAGGAGGCCCCCAAATCATTAAGATGGTAATGTCCGTGCCGGCGGGTTCCGCGGCGCGGCATGAATGCGCATCACTGCCATGCCATCAAACAAGACTCGCGATTCTACGAACCTTGTGCGATTTCAGCAAGCTTTTTGCGCCCTGCGTTTTTGGAAACTTTCCAGTTGCCTACGGTTGACTCAGTGTCTGGCCCGATGCAGCATATCAGAATAACCATGAGCGAACCGCAAAACAGCACGGCCCGCCGCAGTTCCCGCGTCTTCACGCGCATTCCCGTACGCGCTACGGCCAAAAATAGCGATGGCAAAAAATTCCGCGAGAACAGCCAGACCATCGTCATCAACGCCCACGGCGGCCTGCTTTATCTGCAAGAAACGCTCGCGCTCGGCGCCGAAATCGTGCTCATCAATCCCGTCACCGAAGAAGAGCAAGAATGCCGCGTCGTCTATCTCGGCGACACGTCCGAAAAGGGCACACGTGTCGGTGTCGAATTCCTTTCCCCCAGCCCTCATTTCTGGGGTGTCGATTTCGCTCCGCAAGATTGGCCCGCGCGTCCATCCGCCCAGCCCTCACGCTAGCAAGCTTTCTATCCAGATTACCACCCATCAGCAGGGAATGGCTCTGCGGCGATCCGGACGCAGCGATGTATGTATCACGAGCGCGCACAGCTACGGCGGGGGATTGAGGCCAGAAGATGTTCGGGGAAGAGCCGGAAATGACCCGCAGTCATGCGTGAGCAGTGCTTTCGATTCGGCAGCCGAAGCGCCGTACGTGTCATACATGCCTTGCCGTAACGCTGCGTAGCATCAGAAGCCTATTCGTGGGATGCGTCACAACTCCGAAGCATCGCGTCGCTCGCTCGGCGCGAGGACGAAACGACAAAATCTACAACGATCAGCAGCGGCTGCGCGAGAATCTGAAAGTTCTGCAGGGTAGCGCGGAAGAACGCGCGCTCACGCAGCGTTATACGCAACAGCGGGCGGATCAGGAAACGCGGCTGGAGACGCTACAGCGCGAGTCGGCGGATTTGCAAACCAAGCGCGATCCGTAGTGCGAAAGAAATGTTTTGGCGGAGCGGGATTGCAAGCCTCCTGTGCGGGTCGCGTCACGGCCGAACGAACATGCTCAGGCGGGAGGGCGGTTATTTCGCAGCAGGAAGAGTATCGTACGCGGCGAGGTCCACTTCTTTCCACTTTCCGTCTATGATTTCTTTGCGAATCTCCGCGGCGGTTTTCCCTTGCTGCGATTCACTGTACGTGAAGGCCGCTTCCTTTTTGCACACGATGCAATGCGCGCCGTGATAATCGGTGAAGCAATCCAGCAGGCTCTTGTGTCCCACTTCTTTGTCGCAGCCGCAATAGCATGGCTCCTGATACAACACCGGTTTCACTTTCGCCGCTAGCGTGTAGATGTTTTTGGTTTGCGCGTCCAGGAATTGCGCCGGATCCAACGTGTCGGGCAGCGCGCCTTTGGGCGGCTCGGAGTGATAGGGAGGCACTTCGGTTTTCAGAAACTTCGCTGCAGGACTGGGAGCCGGAGCGGGAGACGAAGCTGGAGCCGGCTGTGATTGCTGTGCGGAAGAATTCTGCGCGCGCAGAGGAGCGGCGCCAAATCCAGCCAAGGCAACCCAGGCAGCCACCGCCAGAATCAATTCTCTTCGAAGCATCGCGGAACCCTCCCGCGCTGGCTGCCCGAGTGATCGTGCAGCGAGCGACTGCGAATCATTACACTGAAATCTTATCATTCTTGCTGCACGCATGAACGCGGGATTCGCACAGGAGCCGCCGCACCGCTTCGCGCTGGCTGCCGCACGTTCATTCTCATCAAATGCGCCGTAGTTGGGGATGGAGCAAGCAACCGAAAACGGAAGGACAGGAAAGCGGTTGACAATTCGTCAACCAGAGAGGTACTTGGCTTTACGTGCTTGCGGACCAGGCGTTGCGCTCGCTGCAAGCGCCGCCTCAACGTTGTGATGCGCAATTCGTCGCCTACGATTCGCAGGATCACTTCGTCTCTTATGCTGATGCCAAGCGCCTTGCGAAAAGAAGCAGGAATGACAATGCAGCCGTTCTCCTTGACCGCATGCGTGTTTTTGACTTCATTGCAGGGCTCCCTCTACAGTATTCCAGCATATGTCATAAGCATTTAGAAATGACATCGTGTTCCGGACATCTTGCCCAACCCCTCGATGGCCGTGACCTCCTCTTCCGCCGGTGCCGCGCTCTCCTTTGGGTTGAATGGCAATGGCGAGTAGTTCGCAATTGCCACTCGAGCGAAATCGAGCGGCAGTCAGACCTTGCTGTAAGTTACAATGGCCAAATGAATTTCGGAGGGGTGGCAGAGTTGGTTGAACGCGGCGGTCTTGAAAACCGTTAGGCCCGAAAGGGTCTCGTGGGTTCGAATCCCACCCCCTCCGCCAGCAAGTCAACGTCCGGAGAGATCCTTTGCCCGGAGCGATTGGAAGTAGAAATGACGCTGGTGCTGTCGTTCGTCCAGTCTTGCCTGTAGTGGATGCTTTCATCCAGCGTGAAGTGGCGCACGTTTCTCAGGCGTGCGCCGAACGCCTCGACGTCTGCCACGTGGATGGTGTGGGGAGTTCGCGGGAAGACGAGGCGCTTGCCGTCGGCCGAAACATTGGCGCTCCAAATACAGAAGCCGGCCTAGTTGGTGAGCCGTTTTCGGTCTTTCGGCCAGCTTGCCGGGGTGCGAGTCTGCGCGCATTAACCAAAAGTCGCAGTTGTCGCGAGGGTCATTGAATTCAGCAGCGACGGATCCGACCTGAATCCGTCGATCCGCTGCGCTGCGGAAAATGGCTGGACCCTCCCTGGACGGTTTGTCATTCACTGTTTTTCGGAGCTCTTTTGCCGCGAACGGATTCGAGCGCTTCGACAGTTCCGCGCAGGAGATGGCGCATTGCATTTCTGCTGGCCCTGGGAGTGTTGGTCAGCTTTTTCGACCGCATCAATCTCTCGGTTTCCCGCGAGGCGCTCCATATCTCTTTCGGAGTATCGCTGATTGCCTTCGGCTACCTTTCCAGCGCATTTAGCTGGACGTATGCGCTGATGCAAATGCCGGCGGGAATTTTGCTCGACCGGATGGGACTGCGCCGAGTGGGACGCGTCAGCACTTTGCTGTGGAGCCTGGCGTCTTTTAGCGGGGCGCTCGCTCCGGGCTTGAACTGGTTTTTAGGCGCCCGGCTGCTTCTGGGGGTGAGTGAATCTCCCACGTTTCCCGCGAATGCCAAAGCGATCGGTTATTGGTTCGGCCGCGCTGAAAGAAGCCTGGCGATGGCCATCACCGATGGAGCGGCAAAATTCGCGGCGGCTATTGGAGTCCCCTTCATCGGCTTGCTGGTCTTGCATTTTGGCTGGCGCTGGAGTTTTGCGGCGACGGGGTTTATCAGTTTTGGCTATTTCATATTGTTCTATGCGATCTACCGCGATCCCAGCGAAGATCGCAAGCTTTCCGCCAGCGAATTTCAATTCCTCGCCGCGAGCGGGGCACAGCCGGAAGATTCGACAGCCGCGCAACGCGGCGCTTCGCTTGGTTATTTGCTGCGCCAGCGCAAAGTGTACGGGCTGGCGCTGGGATGGGGCGCCTACAATTACACTTTCTTCCTGCTGCTCAACTGGCTACCCAGTTATCTTTCGATTTCGCAGCATGTGGATTTGCTGCACTCCGTTTTCTACACCAGCGTGCCGTGGCTGTGGGCCACTTTCACCGATTTGCTGGTGGGCGGATGGCTGGTGGACGCCTTAATTCAGCGAGGATGGAACGCGAATCGCGTTCGCCAAAGTGTTATGGTCGGAGGAATGGCGATGGGCCTGGCGATTCTGGGAACGACGCGGGCGCACAGCCCGATGGCCGCGCTGCTGTGGATCAGTCTGGCTCTGGGCGGGCTGGCCGCAGCCGCGCCGGTGGCGTGGACGGTTCCTTCGCTGATTGCGCCGCGGGAAAGCGTGGGTACAGTCGGCGGGATTGTGAATTTCAGCGGGCAGATCGCCGCAATTTCCGCTCCTGTCGTGACCGGTTATATTGTCTCCGCCACACATTCCTTCGCGGCGGCGTTCGCCACTTGCACCGGGATTCTTTTTCTGGGGATTGTGGGTTATATCTCGTTGTTGGGGCGCATCGAGCCGATTCCCGAGCCGGTGGAAAACCAAGTGCTGGGATAGGGGCTGGAGAGCGCCGTTCTGGCGGGCAAAAATCTTGGAGGTGCCGAGAATGCCGTTGATTCGATTTCTTCGCCGTTCGATCGCTCCGTCGCTGCTGACCGTGACGCTGGCGTTGTGCGCGCTTTCCCTCCCTGGAAGCGCCAGAGAGGTCGCACGGCAGAAATATATTTTTTATGTGGGCACGTACACCGACCACGCCAGCAAGGGAATCTACGCGTACCGATTCGATTCTGCGACCGGCGAGTCCACTTCGCTTGGCCTGGCGGCCGAGAGTACGGCTCCTTCATTTCTTGCGATTGCCTCGAGCGGACGATTCCTCTACGCAGTCAACGAGATTTCGCAATTTAGCGGGCAGCCTACCGGGGCGGTGAGCGCTTTCGCCATCCAGCCCAAGACCGCGAAGCTGACGCTATTGAATCAAGTTGTGTCGCGCGGTGAAGGTCCCGCGCACATCGTGCTGGATCGCAGCGGCAAATTCGCGCTGGTTTCCAATTACGATCGCGGATCCATCGCCGTATTTCCGGTGCTGCAGGATGGGCGCCTCGGTGAAGCCACCTCGTTCGTGCAGCACAAAGGATCGAGCCTGAATAAGCAGCGCCAGGCGGGGCCGCACGCGCACGCTGCCGCGTTCTCGCCCGACAATCGTTTTGTAATTGTTGCGGACCTGGGGCTCGATCAGTTGCTGACCTACCGTTTCGACGCGGCGGACGGATCCTTAGGCAGCGATCCCCAGATCGTGCGCGCCGTGCCGACGGCCGGACCGCGACACCTGGTGTTCGATCCCACGGGTCGGTATCTATACGTGATCAACGAAATGGCATCGACTGTGGTGGCGTATGCCTACGACGCGGCGAATGGCACGCTCAGCGAATTGCAGATTGTTTCCGCGCTCCCCAAAGGATTTCCGGGAACGAGCGAGGCGGCGGAAATTGAGATGCATTCTTCGGGCAGGTTTCTTTTTGCTTCCAATCGCGGAGACGACAGCATCGCGGTATTCGCAGTCAACGCGAAGGACGGCACGCTGACGCCGGTGGAAGTCGACTCAACCGGCGGAAAAACGCCGCGCAATTTCGTGCTCGATCCCAGCGGCGCCTGGCTGCTGGCTGCGAACCAGGATTCCGACAATATCGTGGTTTTTCGCGTTGATCCTGGCACCGGGCACCTTACACGCAGCGGCCCGGAGCTGCATGTGTCCTCGCCCGTTTGCGTGCGGTTCGTGCCGGAGCCGTAAATTACGCTGACGCGATGCTCGGTCCGCGTCGCAATGCGCTGCATCGCGCGATGAGCAACAAATTTTGCTAATTCATTTTAGCAATTCCCACAAAAAGGGGAATCACGCCAATGAACTTTCGCCTTCTCGCTCTACTTGCGGTTGCGGTTCCGGCGACTTTAACCGCGCAATCATCAACGCAAACAATTGATGGCTGGAAAATGCAAGACGCCGCGAAAGTTGCCGCAGAAGCCGCGATCATTTCGACGGCCGGTTTCGAGCCGCAGGGCTGGTACGCTGCAACGGTTCCGGGGACCGTGCTCACTACGCTGGTGAACAACGGCGTGTACCCGGAACCGCTGTATGGCGAGAATATGCGCGCGATTCCCGAGAGCCTGAACAAGGCGAGCTATTGGTATCGCACCACGTTCAGCGTGCCGGCGGCGTACAGAGCCCGTCATATCTGGATTCATTTCGGCGGCATCAACTACAGCGCGCAGATCTGGGTGAACGGCCACGAAGTGGGAACCATGCGCGGCGCTTTTATACGCGGTGATTTCGATGTCTCGCAATTTGTGCAGCCGGGCCGCCGCTTCGTCTTGGCTGTGCTGATTGCCCCTCAGCCGCACCCGGGCGTTCCGCACGAACACACCGTTGCGCTGGGCGTAGGCCAGAACGGAGGCGAGACGGCGGTTGACGGCCCGACCTTTCTTTCCACCATCGGGTGGGACTGGCTTCCTGCCATCCGCGATCGTGATACGGGCCTCTGGCTTCCGGTAACGATGGATGCAACCGGTCCTGTCCTGGTGAAAGATCCATTCATTACCAGCGATTTATCCGCGAGACACGACACCGCAGACCTGCACGCTTCCGCTACGCTGGAAAATAAATCAGCCAAGCCCGTCACCGGGACACTTACAGGCGTGATTCGATTGCAGAACGCGCCGGCGCAGAACGCACCGGCGCAGAATTCACGCGAGGGTGAGATTACCTTCCACAAATCCGTGACTATTGCCGCCCATGGCACGGAAGCGATCGCGCTCGACAGCATATCCACGCCGGAATTGCACATTTCTGATCCGAAGTTGTGGTGGCCCAACGGCTATGGTCCGCAGAACCTTTACACCCTGACGCTGCGCTTCGACGTCGGAAAAACTTCCTCGGACCGTAATTCGCAACAGTTTGGCATTCGCAAGATCGAATACCAGGTAGGCGGCTCGGAGAACCTGACGCTCACCGTGAACGGAGTTCGCGTGATGGCGCGCGGCGGGAACTGGGGCCTCGACGAAGCAATGAAACGGATTCCGCGGGAGCGATTGGACGCGCAGTTTCACATGCACGCGCTGGCGAATTTGAACATTATCCGCAACTGGGTGGGGCAGAGCACCAGCCCCGACTTCTACGACATGGCGGACAAGTATGGAATCCTGCTGTGGGATGAGTTCTTTCAGCCCAATCCGCTTGACGGTCCGGACGTGAGCGATATTCCCACCTATCTCGCCAACGTCACCGATAAAGTGTTGCGCTACCGCAACCATCCATCCATCGCGCTGTGGTGCGCGCGCAATGAAGGCTATCCGCCGAAAGAGCTTGATGACACGTTGCAGACGCTGATGAGCCGCCTGGATCCGACGCGGCTGTATCAATCGAACTCCTCAGCCGGCCGCGGCGTCGCGTCGCATGGTCCTTATTACTGGCGATCGCCGCGCTTTTTCTACGTGATTCACGAAAGTTTCAAGACCGAGACGGGCTCGGTCTCCATTCCCACCATCGAATCCATTCAGGGCATGATGCCGCAAAAAGATTGGGAGACGATTAATGACGATTGGGCTCAGCACGACATGGCGGCGGGCGCGCAACGCGGCAATGAGTTCCCCGTTTCCCTCGCAGTGCGTTACGGACACATTCGCAATCTTGCCGACTTCGTTCAGAAGGGGCAGCTGGCCACGTTTGAAGCTTTCCGCGCTATGTATGAGGGCCGAAACCCGGAGATGTTCAAGACCACGACGGGCGTGATTACCTGGATGAGCCACCCAGCCCAGCCCAGCTTCGTTTGGCAGCTCTACCATTATGACCTCGAGCCCAATGCTGCGTTATACGCGGTGAAGAAGGCCTCCGAAACTGTGCACGTGCAGTTCAATGAAGAAAATCGGGAAATCGAGGTGGTCAACAATCGTCCGGACGCGCTCGACGCGCTCCAGGTCAAGGCGCTCATCTATCGTTTTGACGGTACGCTTGATTCACAAAAGACTTATCCGGTGGCTCAGGCCCCCGGCAGCAGCACGATCAAGGTCGCGCCAATCGAGGTGGGCGCGCGCATCAGCCCGCTCTACTTCATCAAGCTCGAGCTTAGCGATCGAAGCGGACAGCTGCTATCCAGCAACTTGTACTGGCAGCATGTTGCGCAGGACCAGTTCGAAGGCCTAATGAAGCTTCCCACGGTCATGCTCGACGCCGAAGCCAGCGCTCGCGCCGAGGGCGACAAAACGATCGTGACCGCAACGTTGCACAACAACACCAGCCACATTGCGCTGCTCTCGCATCTACAGCTTCATCAGAAGAAAAGCGGCCGCCGAGTGCTGCCTGTCTTTTACTCCGACAACTATATTTCATTGGTGCCCGGCGAATCCTCGACCGTCGCAATCGAAGCGGCAACGCAAGACTTACAGGGAGACTTGCCACTGATCGAACTGGATGGATACAACGTTGATGTGAAGCCTGTTGACGGTCCGGTTTCAATCGTGGCCAACGTCAACGCGCAGCCGTCCCACTGGCCTGCATCCGATATCGTTCCTGATGGCAGGTAAATCAATTGCATCCGTTTCTAGAGTGCGATATGACAAATGAGCAAGTCCGTGTATGGGAGTTACCTCCGAGTCGCCGACGGTCCCGGAATGGATCGGTTCAGCTAACGCTTGGGCGTTTTGCGGCAGCGACGGCGGGTAGTGCGCCAGGACCGGTCAATGAGGTCAAACAGGTCCAAGGGGGCAACACAATGGATGATCCGAATTACCTAGCGCTGAATGCCGCATACAAAATAATCCCCTCACCAGTCGGAGATTTGCAGCTGGTCGCTGGCGACCACGGCCTGCTCGCCATCCATTGGCACAACGCCAAACCGAAAAGCGCTCGATCACCCAAGCTCGTCGCAAATGACAATCACCCAATCCTCCTTGAGGCCGAACGCCAACTGCAACAATATTTCCAGCGCGATCGAAAGTCGTTTTCTCTGCAACTCCAGCTGATCGGAACCCGATTCCAGATCCAGGTATGGCACGCGCTGCAGGCAATCCCCTTTGGCGAAACGCGCAGCTACGGGCAACTCGCACGCCAACTCGGCAATCCGAACGCCATGAGAGCCGTCGGCGCGGCCAACGGCAGGAACCCGATCCCCATCGTTGTTCCGTGCCATCGCGTGATCGGAGCATCCGGCGACTTAGTTGGATTCGGCGGTGGCGTGAAGATCAAAGCCCAGCTGCTCGAACTCGAACGTGCCGCAACGGTTTCAACCAAGCCCAGCCAATTGCCGCTTGCCATGGCGGCCGGCTCAGGTTCATTCAAAGGGTAAGTAGATTATCCCGGAGATTGCTCCGACTCTCCCGTCGATGTCTGCGGCGACTACGCTAACAATCGAAAAGTTAAGAACGCGAAAGAAAAACTCGATCTGCCGCATATTCGTTGGAACATTTTTCCCGAATCAATCATCCAAGCCAGAGAGAAAACAGCGCCGCAACCGCAGCCACGGGCCAGCCACGGCCGGTCGCTAAGGTCTTCGCCGCAGTCCCGTCCGGCCGCTAGCCGGATCGACTCGTCGCAAGACTGGGCGCCCGAGCGCCGCCCGCGCCGCGTCCGTTCTAAGGGCCTACGGGATTCCCCCGAGTCAGCCGTGCATCAAAGCGTGAGAAAATTGCCATGTAACCCGTCGCGGAGGTTGCCATGATCAAAGAGTTCATCGCCAGCTGGCCTGTCATCAAACAAATCGCCGGTCGGGCCGATGGCACGGGAGTCGAAGCGATGAGCGAGCGCACGCTGCACATGCGCCCCAAGAACGATGGCGCCGAAGTGGCCCACTCGGTCTGCCCCTACTGTGCCGTGGGCTGCGGCCAGCTGGTGTTTCACCGGGGTAATCAGCTCATTTCAATCGAAGGCAATCCCGCCTCACCACTCTCGCGCGGTCGTTTGTGCCCGAAAGGCTCGGACAGCTTCGAACTCACCACGCACTCCCAACGCCTGAAAAAAGTCAAATACCGCCGCCCCCAATCCGCCGAGTGGGAAGATTTGGACCTCGAGAAGGCGATGGACATGATCGCCGACCGTCTATGGGAAAGCCGCAACAAGAATTTCGCTGAAACGCAGGACGGCCAGAGCCTGATGCAGAACAAGACCGTCGCCCACTTGGGTGGCGCGACGCTCGATAACGAGGAAAATTACCTCATCAAAAAAGTGTTTACGGCCGGACTGGGCATGGTCTGCATCAGCAATCAGGCCAGAATATGACATAGCTCGACGGTGCCCGGTCTGGGCACCACCTACGGAAGGGGCGGAGCAACCACGGCACCGAGTGACCTGGTGAACTCGGACGTGATCCTTATTATGGGCTCGAACATGGCCGAGAACCATCCGGTCGGATTCCAGTGGGTGATCGAAGCCAAGGAACATCACGGCGCGCACCTGATTCACGTGGATCCGCGCTTCAGCCGCACATCCGCCGTAGCCAATACTTGGGTTCCTCTGCGTGCAGGCTCCGACATCCTCTTCCTGGGCGGCATCATTAATCACGTTCTGCAGAACGAATTGGACTTCCGCGAATACGTCGTTCATTACACCAACGCGTCGGTAATTATTCCTGAATCCTTTAAGGACACCGAAGAGCTAGGGGGGATCTTTTCTGGTTGGGATCCAGAGAAGAAGCAGTACGACACGACGTCATGGCTTTATCAAGGCGTCCAAAACGCGAGCCATTCCAGCGATCAACACCCGGACGAACAGTCGGGCGGCCACTCCATGCATGGCGTTGACTCCAGCACAGACCTCAGCACCTACGAACAGGATTTGACGCTCCAGCATCCGCGCTGCGTCTACCAGATCATGAAGCGCCATTTCGCCCGCTACACCCCGGAAATGGTAGAGCGTTACTGCGGCGTTGAGAGGGAAGCGTTTCTCAATGTCGCGAACCTCTATTGCGGCGCCTCCGGTCCTGAGAAAACCGCCGCGATTTGCTACGCGCTGGGCTGGACGCAGCATTCCAGCGGCGTGCAGATGATCCGCTGCGCCGCGATTCTGCAATTGCTGCTGGGCAACATGGGACGTCCGGGCGGCGGCATCCTGGCGTTGCGCGGGCATGCCTCGATTCAGGGTTCCACCGACATACCCACACTCTTCGATTCCTTGCCGGGCTATTTGAGCATGCCCAAGTTCGGACCTTCCTCGAAAGATCTCGCCAGCTTCATCAAAGCGAACAAGCCCCGCACCGGCTTCTGGAACAACTTCGACAAATACATAGTCAGCATTCTCAAGGCCTACTACGGCGACGCCGCCAGCAAGGAAAACGATTTCGGATTCAACTGGCTGCCACGCCTTACCGGTGATCACTCCCATCAAGCCTACTGGCTCGACATGCTGGACGGAAAAATGGACGGACTCTTCGTGATGGGCCAAAATCCCGCCGTCGCCGGACCGAACTCCGGCATGGAGCGTCGCGGCCTTGCCAAGCTGAAGTGGCTGGTGGTTCGCGAAATGGTAGAAACAGAGACGGCATCGTTCTGGTATGCGTCGCCTGAAGTTCAGCGCGGCGACCTGCGCACCGAAGACATCGAGACGGAAGTCTTTCTGATGCCCGCCGCAGGCCACGTCGAAAAGGAAGGCACCTTTACCAATACTCAGCGCCTGCTGCAGTGGCGCGAGAAAGCGATCGATCCTCCCGGCGAGGCCCGCAGCGAGAACTGGTTCATGTACCACCTATGGCGCCGCGTGGTGCAAAAGGCGAAGCTTGATCCTTGTCCGCGCAACCGGGGCCTTCTGGCATTAACAATGAACTACACGCTCGAAGGCGACCACTTGGAGCCAGCATCGCCAGAGATTCTGCAGGAAATTAACGGCTGGACCGTCGCCGATCACAAACTCCTGACTGGATTCGGGGAACTCAAGGCCGATGGTTCGACCTTGTGCGGCTGCTGGATTTATTCCGGCGTATACCCTTCCGCGGGCCGCAACCGCGCCAACGAACGCGACCCGAAAGACGAGTACGGCCATGGCTGGGGCTGGGCCTGGCCCGCCGATCGCCGCGTCATCTACAATCGAGCTTCGGCGCGTCCCGACGGCTCCCCCTGGAGCGAGCGTAAAAAACTTGTCTGGTGGGACGAAGCCGCGAAAAAATGGACCGGCAAAGACGTTCCCGATTTCACCGCGACCAAACCCCCCAATTACGTTCCGCCGCCCGGAGCGGAAGGTGATGCCGCTCTGGCAGGCGACAAACCTTATATCCTGCACGCCGATGGTTTCGGCTGGCTCTGGGTTCCGGTCGGGCTGAATGACGGCCCGCTCCCCACGCACTACGAACCGCTTGAATCACCTATTTCGAATCCCATCTATCCGCAGCGCCAGGCAAATCCTGTCGGCCTGAATCGAGCGCGACCCGGAAACGAATACGCCCATTCTCCCGACGCACGTTTTCCCTACGTGCTCACGACCTATCGCCTCACCGAACATCACACCGCCGGAGGTATGTCGCGCACCCTGTCGCATCTGGCCGAATTGCAACCGGAAATTTTCTGCGAAATCTCCGCTGAACTGGCGGATGAATTGAAAATCGAACACGGCGCCTGGGTAACGCTCGTCACCGCCCGCGGCGCGATTGAAGCACACGCACTATCCACCTCGCGCATTCGCCCGCTGAAAATCGGCGACCGCCTGGTTCACCAAATCGGCGTCCCCTTTCACTGGGGCTACAATGGCCTGGTTAAAGGCGACATTGCCAACGACCTCATCGCCATCTCTGAAGAGCCCAACGTTCGCATCATGGAAACCAAAGGCCTGCTCTGCAATCTGCTCGTCGGCAGACGTGCCAACAATGTCGAAAGGCTGAAGGAGTATCACTCCATCGCCGAAGGCAAATCCGCATGACCAACACCGTGACGTACCCCGCGACCTACCACGTGACGAAGGCCGCATTCCTCACCGACGCCACCATCTGCATCGGCTGCAAAGCCTGCGAAGTCGCCTGCAAAGAATGGAACGAAGTCCCCGACGACGGCATGATCTGGACTGGCCACTCCTACGACAACACGCAAGCCCTCGGCGCATCCACCTGGCGCCACGTGCTGTTCCTGGAACAGCCCGCGGTCGCCGGCCCCCAGCAAGTGGACATGGAAAATCCCTTCCGCTGGATTTTCCTTTCCGACGTTTGCAAACACTGTGGCAATGCCGGCTGCCTGGAAGCGTGCCCCACCGGCGCCATCGTTCGCACCCCTGTCGGCTCCGTCCTTGTGCAGTCCGACGTTTGCAACGGCTGCGGCTATTGCGTCGTCTCCTGCCCGTTCGGCGTGGTGGATAAACGCCACCCCGACGGCCGTGCCTTCAAATGCACCTTCTGCTACGACCGCCAAAGCGCCGGCATGATTCCCGCGTGCGCGAAAGCCTGCCCCACGCAATCCATTCGTTTCGGCGAGCTCGCCGAACTCCGCGAGGCCGGCGACGCTCGCGTCGCAGAACTGCAACTCCGCGGCTACAGCGACGCACAAGTGTACGACCCGCTTGAGACCAGCGTCGGCGGCACGCACGCGATGTTCGTGATCCTGGGCCAGCCGGAAGCCTATAATTTCCCCCCGGCTCCGGAAGTGCCCACGATCTACTTGAAAAGTGCGTGGACGTCCGCGCTAATCGCCGCCGCAGTGCTAGCTGCGATCGTCTGCGGAGCATTTTTATTTTGACCGCGCAAGCTTTGCCCGCGGGACCACGACCGCAAAAGCAAATTCAAGGAATCGCAACAAGTGTCAGCAACTGACAATCCGCCCCCGCCGCCGAGCCGCCCCAAAGCCTCCGAAGCGCGCCTGGACGCGATCCGCGAGGAAGCCGGCTCGACAGGCAAAGTCGTCACCGGCGCGGGCGTAAGCCCGAACGCCACAATCCCCGGCTCCGCAGACTATTACAACCTCCCAGTCCTGAAACCCCCCACCTGGACCTGGGAAGTCCCCCTCTATTTTTTCATCGGCGGCGTCGCCGGCGTCTCCTCCGTAATCGCCTTCGTAGGCCATCTCTTCCAAGCCGACCCGCGCATGCTCCGCCTCGCCCTCTGGATTCCGCTGATCGGCGCCGGCCTATGTCCCGCGCTGCTCATCTCCGATCTGGGCCGCCCCCTCCGCTTCCTCAACATGCTTCGCGTTTTCAAGTGGCGCTCTCCCATGTCCATGGGTTCCTGGATCCTCGCCGCGTTCGGCGGTGCCGCCTTTCTCGCCCTAGCCACGAACGAACTGATCCTCTACGGCATTCACATCCCATTCCTCGCCCCAATCAACGGGCTAGCCGAATTCGCCGCCGCACTCACCGGCCTGCTGCTCGCCAGCTATACCGGCGTGCTCCTCGGCGCCACCGCCATCCCCGTCTGGCACCAGAATCGCAAACTCCTGCCCGCACACTTTCTCACCTCCGGCCTGGGCGGCTGCTCAGCAATCCTGGAACTCGCCGGCTTCCTGATCCCCGCCACCCAAATCCTGGGATTCGCCTCCGCCATCATCGAAACCGCGGTCGGCCTCATCCTAGAATTGCGCCACACCCGCGCCGCCGCCCCCCTCCATCACGGAAAATCCGGCTGGACCATGCGCACCGCCGGCTTGCTAGAAGGCCCCATCGCACTAATCATCCGCATCCTCTGGCACGCCGAAGCCAACGGCCGCCGCGCCGCGGCGATATGCTTTCTAATCGGCGCTCTCTGCAGCCGCTACGCCTGGATCTGGGCCGGACGCGCTTCCGCCCACGATCCCCAAGCCCTGTTCCAAGAGCAGCAGCGCAAATCCTGATCCAAGACCCTCACAGGAGCCACACAGATGCAAATCGGCATCGACAGTTTCGCCGCAGCCATCTCCGATCCCGTCACCGGTCTAAGCCTCACCCCCGTCGATCGCATGCACCACCTGCTAGAAGAAATCGAGCTAGCCGATCGCGTCGGCCTCGACCTGTTCGGCATCGGCGAACATCACCGCCCCGAATTCCTGGACTCAGCTCCGGTCGTCATCCTCTCCGCCGCCGCCGCGCGCACGCAAAAAATCCGCCTCACCAGCGCCGTCACCGTCCTCAGCGCCTCCGACCCCGTTCGTGTCTTTCAGGAATTTGCCACGCTCGACCTCATCTCCCGAGGCCGCGCCGAAATCGTCGCCGGTCGCGGTTCTTTCATCGAATCCTACCCCCTCTTCGGCCTGCGCCTGGAAGACTACGACGAACTCTTCGCCGAAAAACTCGATCTGCTGCTAAAAATCCGCGCCAGCACAGAAGTCCACTGGTCCGGCAAACATCGCGCCTCCCTCAGCGGACAGGCCATCTACCCTCGCCCGCTGCAAAATCCTCTCCCCATATGGGTCGGTGTGGGCGGCACGCCCGAATCGTTCGTTCGCGCCGGCATGCTCGGACTTCCTCTCATGGTCGCCATCATCGGCGGCGAGCCGATCCGTTTCCGCCCGCTCGTTGATCTCTACCGCGAAGCCGGACGTCGCTCCGGACATTCTCCCCAGCAGCTCACGGTCGGTGTTCATTCCATAGGCTTTCTCGCAGACTCCACGGACGAAGCCGCCGAAACTTTCTTTCCCGGCTACGCCCACACCTTCACCGAAATCGGCAAAGAACGCGGCTGGCCCGCCACGACGCGCGCCCAGTTCGACGCACAGCGCACACCCACCGGCGCCCTCCTGATCGGTGACGCCAAAACCGTCGCAAAAAAAATCCTCTACGTAAACGAAGCTCTAGGCGGCCTCTCCCGCATCACCTTCCAAATGGGCGTCTCCACTCTCCCGCACGAGAAAATGTTGCACGCGATAGAAATCCTGGGCACTCAGGTAGCTCCCATCGTCCGCAACCAGCGGTTGACCAGGTAGCATCGGCAATCCTGCCTGTGCTCGTTCCGTTGAATTTGCTCCTGCACTCGCTTTTGAGTTTGCCCCTGCGCGCTGCAGCGCGATTCACCTGTGTGAACCGGCAGTGCTGGTTCAAAGGGTCGGCCTGCGTGCCCTTTAGACGTCCGCGGTTGACCTTGACTCTGTACCAGCCATCCCGCAGTCGACGTGGCTGTCAACCTGGGCCGTGATAGCAAGCCAAGGATCTGTTTCCGTTCGCCACCCGCCCAAGTACCAAAATGGGAACCAAGCGCCAGCCAAAAATCTCAAAACGTCCACCCTGGTAATGCTGCATGATCCTTTAATTAACATGACGTGTACTGTTACGGTACGTGGCCGAGATGATCGATGCCGCCCGCGCCTCGGGCCACCTCAAAGAAGCCCGTCGCTGGATTCATCCCACCACTAAATCTCAGGTCATTTATTCCGCGCAGGTTTGCCTGCTCGATAAGCAGCCCTCCCCGCCGGTGGCAGGCCGACCGATTCTAACCGGTCGTGCCCCACGATTAGAAAGCGACGCAAACCACTGAAAACAATCACCAGCGGCCCATTCTTATCGGTAGTTTTTCGCCGTTTCACCGCGAAGTACCAGAAAGATCCCTCGACCTTTACAGTTTTCGACCGATGGCTCGATAAGCGCCTTCGGCCTATTCTCATCCTGCGCAGAACTGACGCAGGCGCTCGAGTTCGCGAGCGCGAGGAGGCAATCATGCTCTACTACGCTCTGGTTTTCCTGGTCGTCGCATTGATCGCAGGCTTCCTGGGTTTTGGAGGTATCGCCTTCGCCGCAGCGGGCATTGCCAAGATCCTGTTCTTTATATTCCTGGCTGTGTTTATCGTCACGCTGTTGATGCATCTCCTGCGGGGCGACACCGCGGGGAACTAGTTCAAGTTGCTGTTCGGAAAGTGCGGCCAGTAATTCCGCACAACTCATGTGTCCTAGGAGATTCCAGATGAAGAAGATGGTGTTTGCGTGCGCGATAAGCGCCTTGTTGTTGTTGGCAGTCAGCGGCTGGGCAGACGACACTGAGAAGGATCAGGATCGCCTGGAAACCTCTGGCACTGTGCTGCACGAAATCCTGAACGTTCCAGACGACATTCCACAGGACCTGCTCGACAAGGCCGATTGCGTAGTCGTTTTCCCCACCGTGCTCAAGGCCGCTTTCGTCGTCGGTGCCAGCTATGGCCGCGGCGCAATGACCTGCCGCATGGGCCCGAACTTCAACGGTCCCTGGGGCGCGCCTTCCATGATGGCCCTCGAAGGCGGCAGCATAGGCTTCCAGATCGGCGGACAAGCCACCGACTTTGTCCTGCTGGTGATGAATGATCGTGGAGCCAACGGCATCCTGGCCAGCAAGGTGAAGCTAGGAGGCGATGCCTCGGTAGCCGCCGGTCCGGTAGGCCGCGACGCCTCGGCCGAAACCGACGTCTCCCTCCGCGCTGAGATACTAAGCTACTCCCGCGCTCGCGGCATCTTCGCCGGCGTCTCGCTGGAAGGATCGACCATCCGCCCGGACAACGACGCGAACGAGCGTATTTACGGTGAGAAGATCTCGGCCAAGGACATCGTACTGCGTCACGAGACGACGGTGCCCCCGTCGGCCCACTCCCTGATCGCAACCCTGAACGCCCGCACCCCAAAGCATGTGATTCAGCAGGGGCAGTAGGCGAACCGCAAACAAGTTTCACCTGACACCTTCCGAGCGCACACCGCGCTCGGAAGGTGTCTTGTTGTCTCCGAATGTCGCTCGCGCAGCCGGAATCGCCCGCGTTTTCTGGCTGGCTGGTACTGCTGTGTCTTCCGTGAGACCTCGAACTTCCATTGAGCTATTGAATCGGTTGACCAAGGTCGCTGAGGTGTGCGATTGCGGATTCAATCGTGCCGATCAGGTCCCAGGCCCGCGCCTTGGAGACCACGGCATAGATCCCCGCGCCGCTGGCGGCGTCATAGAGCTGCTCCACTTCGGAAATGGTAAATAGAATCAGCGGCACCAAGGGATCGATCTTCGACAAGCGGGCCGCGACGTCAATCCCGCTGAGGTCGGGCATGGTGAAATCCAGAATTACGACGTCTGGCCTCAGTTTGCGGAACTGCCTTATGGCTGCTTGGCCGTTCTTGGCTTCGCCGCAAATCTTCCATTCGCGCGTTTCCAGGATCGCGCGAATGATGCGCCGCGTCGTTTCTGAATCCTCGACAACCATTATCCTGAGATCCATGGCCGTCCCCCAGAATATCCTTATAGCCGAGAATGTGCTCTGCGGAAATACACGTATTCGTGTAAAACCCGGCCTTTCTGCCGTTAGGCGAGCCCCGGGCGCATCGCGTTCGGCGCCGGCCAGGGGGTCGAAACCGCGTCTAATCAAGCGTTAGCGCCGCAAACCAACCCTTCGCCGCCCGTTTGCGAGTCCGTACACTTCGCCGCATATACATTGTTTACTGTAGATGGCGGGTAACGGCTTTATGGTATCAATTTCCGTTCGCTGGAAATGGCGCTAAATGCGTCCCTGTAGCGATCTTGCTTGTCCATCTCCAAGTTCATTTACCTTGCGGACTCAACGCAGATTCAGATGTCGTCCCGTCGCGCCGCTCGCGGGGAAGTCGGCGGCGCCAGTTGACCTTGCACAGCGGAGAAGAGGATGAAACGAACCGACCCCACTAAAACAACCACGACCACAATTACCGCCCCCGGACCCGGCGCAAAAAGCAACGGGCGGGCTGCGCTGGAAGCCGAACCGGTGTCCGCGGATCTGAGCGTAATCCTGGCGAGCCTGCAGACCATGCGCGACGGAGATTTCTCGGTGCGGCTGCCGGGGAATTGGACCGGACTGGCCGGGAAAATCGCCGACACGTTCAACGACATCGTCACCGCCAACCAGCAGATGGCGAAAGAACTAAAGCGCGTCGGACAAGTGGTGGGTAAGGAGGGCCGCACGCGAGAGCGCATGCGCTTTCACCTGCCCAAGGCCGCCTGGGGAGAGATGGAGGTTTCGGTTAACACGCTGGTGGACGATTTGCTGCGGCCGACGACCGAAGTTACGCGCGCGATCGCGGCGGTGGCGAAAGGCAATCTGACGCAGACGGTTCAGTTGGATGTGGATGGGCGTCCCCTGGAAGGCGAGTTCCTGCGCTCGGCAACCATCGTCAACACCATGATTCAGCAACTGGGAGTTTTCACGGCGGAAGTAACGCGCGTCGCGCGCGAAGTGGGCACGGACGGAAAATTGGGCGGCCAAGCGCAGGTGCCGGGAGTCGCGGGCACCTGGAAAGACCTGACCGATTCCGTCAACTCGATGGCCAGTAACCTGACCGGCCAGGTGCGCAACATCGCCGAAGTGGCAACGGCCGTAGCGAGCGGCGACCTTTCGCGCAAAATCACGGTGGACGTGCGCGGTGAAATTCTGCAGTTGAAGGAAGCCATCAACACGATGGTGGACCAGCTGCGATCGTTCGCCTCGGAAGTAACGCGCGTGGCACGCGAGGTGGGCACGGACGGAAAACTCGGCGGACAGGCGATCGTTCCGGGCGTCGCGGGCACCTGGAAGGACCTGACCGACTCGGTGAACGCGATGGCCGGCAACCTCACCGCGCAGGTGCGCAACATCGCCGAAGTGACGACAGCGGTTGCGCGCGGCGACCTGTCGCGCAAAATCACCGTGGACGTGAAGGGCGAAATTCTTGAGCTGAAAGACACGATCAACACGATGGTGGACCAGCTGAACGCGTTCGCGGGCGAAGTAACGCGCGTCGCGCGCGAAGTCGGCACCGAAGGTAAATTGGGCGGCCAGGCGCAAGTGCCCGGAGTCGGCGGCACCTGGAAAGACTTGACCGACAACGTGAACTTCATGGCCAGCAACTTGACGGGCCAGGTGCGCAACATCGCGGAAGTGGCGACGGCGATCGCAAGCGGCGACCTCTCGCGCAAGATCACGGTGGACGTGCGCGGAGAAATTCTGCAGCTGAAAGAAACCCTGAACACGATGGTCGACCAGCTGAACCGGTTCGCGGGTGAAGTGACGCGCGTGGCGCGCGAAGTCGGCAGCGAAGGACGGCTGGGCGGCCAGGCGAACGTGCCGGGCGTTGCGGGAACCTGGAAGGACTTGACGGACTCGGTGAATTCCATGGCCGGAAACCTGACGGCGCAAGTCCGCAACATCGCC
>Ga0209420_1000028_pt1 | contig 91229 bp, 82 predicted proteins | sample BlaSpr_A8_OM1_O1_FD_187972 | JGI IMG/M metagenome (GOLD analysis project Ga0209420, IMG submission 187972) | Forest soil microbial communities from Thunder Bay, Ontario, Canada - Black Spruce, Ontario site 2_A8_OM1_O1 (SPAdes) (version 2) | ecosystem: Environmental > Terrestrial > Soil > Boreal... | reverse complement strand
CAACCGCAAGCGCTACAAAAGTTTGCGCAAAAATGCTAACGTGACGCGGTCCCATTTTTTCGTTTTATCTTTGCAACACAGCGAAGGCCCATGAATTTCACGCCGGTCCTCGAATTCGCGCTGTTGGCCCTTACCTCCGTATTTTTCCTCGTCGACCCCTTCACCGTTATCCCGTTATTTCTCGCCATCACGGCAGATTCACCGGCCTCCGAACGGCGGCAAATGGCTCGACGGGCCGCTTGGACGTGCGCCATCGTGCTCTGCTCATTCGCTCTGGTCGGCAGTTTGATTTTCAAAATGTTCGGCATCACATTACCCGCATTCAAAATTGCCGGCGGCATCATTCTTATGCGCATCGGCCTGGATATGCTTCAAGCGCGCCAATCCCCCACCAAGGTCAGCCCCGAAGAAACAGAAGAAAGCGCCACCAAAGACGACGCCAGCATTATCCCGCTCGGTATGCCGATGCTCGCCGGCCCCGGCGCAATTTCCACCGTGATGGTTCTAGTTGGCGAATCCCATGCCGTCTGGCAACACGGAATAGTCTACGCGGCGATCCTTCTCACTTCTTTTGTTTCCTTTCTAGTTCTGGCAGGAGCGAACCGCGTGCGCCGTTACCTCGGCGACACCGGAATTCGCATCATGACGCGTCTAATGGGATTGCTGCTAGTCGCACTGGCCGTGCAGTTTGTTGCCAATGGGCTGACCGATTTCGGTCTGCTAAAGCCGCTAGGTTCGCCGTTTTAAAATCGCCGCTGGGCTCAGAACTCTTCTTCCACTTTCTTCAACTTCGTAATTTTTAGCTTGATTCGAAAATCCCGAGACCGCAGCTCAGCCACGATTGCCCGGCGTGTATCAGCAGACAGCATTTCCGGTTCCAGTACTCCGGCCTCGTCCCGCGGAAAATGTTTGACGAAAAGCGCAGCCACATGCGCCGTAGCGTATGAAATCGGAGTCGAAATCAACCCACGCTGTCGAATCTGAAAAAGGGACGGAAAACTTGCGTCCCATCGCACTAGTAACGGCTGTTCGTCCTTCACACCTCGCAACAACACGGCCGCCGCAAACCGCGCGTTATAAAGGATGCCTCGGCGAATCAACGCCGCCACGTTCCGAGGAGTAAGCGTTTTCGGAAATCTTTTGCGAACGATTCCTTGCGAACGGTTCAAGCGGCCTTGACGGAACCATCGATACAGCCGGTCAAAATCGTTTCCGCCGATTTTTGCATCCATGTCGCGAATCGGAATCGCGTAAGGCAGCATGCAAACCTCGTCCTGCGCCGCCAGATAAACAGTCGTCTCGCCGATGGGCGGAGGGAAACGAAACTTTTCGCGCTCCGCAAACCGTTTCGCCAACACGAACCTGCCGTTCCGGTAAATCCTCGGACTCGAAATCGCCTCGTCGTAAGCCCCTTCTGGCGACCACGTGGAAACCGGATCCTTGCTTTCCGTGCTCTCGAACAAGCGCAGCTGAATCGACTCTACTGAATCCAGCAATTCCGACCCGCGCTTCGCCAAAAGATTCGTCAACCCTGGTGCCGCTCCTGTACAAATCAGCGCTACACGATTTTTCGCCGTGAAGCGCTTGTGGAATCGTAATTGTTCCGGCTTGAACAAGCTGCGCGTTAGGTGGCTGTTCAAATCCAGATAATGCGAGCGCAGGCGCAACGCAGCACGAAGAATAATTTCGTTGAACACCGCCGGAGAGGCGTTGACTAGCAGATTGCATCCGCGTGCCGCGCGAACGATGGACCACAAATTTCGCGCGTTCGCTTCCACAACTTCTATATCACTTTTCTTTCCCAGAAACTTTTTCGCGCGTTCCGGGTCGCGGTCTCCGCACCAGACGGTATGTCCCTGGCGCACCAGCAGATGGGCCAGCAAAGAGCCGGTGCCGCCCGCACCCAGAACGAAGATACGCATCGGCTCGCAACTCTACCACATTCAACCATTCCTTCAACCGCAGGCCGCCGCGCCGAAACCGTAGCGGATACCTGTCTCCAGCGCTATACTCAGGGCTTATTCCTCGGCCGCTGCGGCGACCGTATGGAGTCCCGCGTCATCTAATCCTATTAATGTCGCTCCTCGACAAATTCGGCCGGCAGATCACCGACCTGCGCATTTCGGTCACCGACCGCTGCAATTTTCGCTGCGTGTATTGCCGTTCGGCGAATCCCGAAAATCACATGGCCGACCACGCGCTTCTGGAATGGGACGAGTACGAACGCCTCGCGCGCATCCTCGTGGGCATGGGAATTCGGAAGATTCGCGTGACTGGCGGTGAGCCTTTGGTGCGTCCCGGCGTCGAAGATTTTATCGCGCGCCTGAAAGCGCTCGGCGTACAGGATCTTTCGATGACCACCAATGGTCATCTCCTTGCCGAACGCTGCGACCGCTTGGTAGCCGCTGGTCTGGACCGCATCAACATCAGTCTGGATTCGCTCGACCGCAAAAAGTTCGAGCAGATCACCCGCACAAAAACGTTCGATCAGGTCCTCGAAGGAATTAAGGTCGCGCAGGCCTCTTCGCTCCGTCCGGTGAAAGTAAACGCCGTCCTCGTTCGCGGAATTAATGACGGAGAAGTGGAAGCTTTCGCGGAATTTGCCCGCGAGTACGACATCATCATGCGCTTCATCGAGTTCATGCCGCTCGATGCTGACCGCTCCTGGACGCGCGATCAGGTTGTCACCGCGGCAGAAATCCATGGGCGCATTTCCGCGCGCTGGCAGCTGATACCCGTGATTCACGAGCGCAGCGAGACTGCTCGCAAATTTAGATTTGCCGATGGAGCAGGGGAAATCGGCCTTATCGCTCCCGTGTCGCAGCCTTTCTGCGGCCATTGCTCCCGCGTTCGCCTCACTGCCGATGGCAAACTTCGTACCTGCCTTTTCAGCAAGGAAGATCACGACTTGAAATTCATGCTTCGTGGCGGAGCCACGGATCGCGAAATCGGCGATGCGATTATCGCCGTCGTCCACAAGAAAGAGAAAGGGCATCGCATCAACGAGGCCGATTTCATTCCGCCTTCGCGCACTATGGTTTTCATCGGTGGTTAGTTCAAGCTTCAAACTCTGTCCGCGCGTTCGGGCTTCGGTACTGCCGGAAAAGCGGCTTTGTTTGTCTTAAGAATATTTCAGGAGTTTGTTTAGATGTCGGATGACGAAGCCAAATACTTTTCACTCACCGAAGCCGAACGGTTACGCACCCAGCTCGAGCCCATCCTGATCGACGCAATGGAGTCGCGCCGCAAATTGGGTGAAGCCGAAGAAGAGTTGAACGCGCTCGCGGAACGAATCCAGCGCTCCGGCGGATTAATGGTCTCCTACGAACGCGCTGCGCGCACTCGTCTGGAACGCAATCGCTCCGAAGAAGCCGTCCGCTCTGCGCTCGAGCAAATTCAATCCACCGGCTGCGTGGTGAAAGATCTCGACGTCGGCCTACTGGACTTTCCTGCGCGCATAAACAATCAGGACGTCTATCTCTGCTGGCGTCTCGGCGAAGACCGCATCCGTTTCTATCACGCCCAGGACGAGGGTTTTTCCGGCCGCAAGCCGATCGATCCGCGCGACGCCGGCTACTCCAGTCCGTTACAGTAACGCCTTGCGTAGAAGCCCGGCGTTCGCCGGCTCGTTTGCCTTGTGTAGCGCGGCATCTTGCCAGCGTGATGGCCTCATCCAGACGTCTCCTGCTCGCCTCGTTTCCGGCCCGGCTGACTTTTCTTTCTTACGCGCAGCGGTTTCCAGCGGCCGAACGTCGCGCTCTATCTGCGCGAGTTTATCGTCCGCAATACTCTCCAGGTCGTATTTCGTCTGAAGGTTCAGCCAGGACTGGGGTGTCGTCTTGAAATAGCGAGCAAGGCGCAGTGCGGTGTCGGAAGTAATCCCACGCCGCTCCGCAGCGATATCGGCGATCCGCGTCACGGGCACTCGCAATTCCAGAGCCAGTTTGTTCATGCTAAGAGCATAAGGTTTCATGAAATCTTCACTCAGAATTCCTCAATCTCTTGCCATGCCGCCTCCTATGGTAGTCCGTGAGCTCGACCCCCTGTACATCACACTCCCGCCAGAGGAAGCAGATGCGCCCTTGGTCGTTGATGCGGATGCTGTGCTGGTCTTTACGGTTTCCGCCTAATGCTTCCAAGTGATTCCCTGGTCGCTTATCGTTCCGTACCAGCGAACGTATGCCAGTCTACCCGGCTGTGATAGGGTGGAAAGTGAAAGGCAATCCATGACGAACGGCGAAAATCGCCTTAAAGATTCTGCCAGCCCTTATCTTCGCTCCGCAGCGCATCAACCCGTGGACTGGCACGAATGGGGTGAAGAAGCCTTCGCACGGGCGCGTGCTGAAAACAAGCCGATCCTGCTCGATATCGGCGCGGTCTGGTGCCATTGGTGTCATGTGATTGACCGCGAAAGTTACGAAAATCCCGAAATCGCGGCCATGATTAACGAGCTCTACGTTCCCGTAAAAGTGGATCGTGACGAGCGTCCCGACGTCGATTCGCGCTATCAGTCCGCCATCAGTGCAATTTCCGGCCAGGGTGGTTGGCCCCTCACCGCCTTTCTCACGCCCGACGGCAAACCGTTCTTCGGCGGCACATATTTTCCACCCGAAGATGCCATGGGCCGCCCTGGTTTCAAACGCATCCTAGCTTCGATTGCGGAAGCCTTCAAAACCCGTCGCACGGAAGTAAACACCTCCGCCGTGGCGCTCGAAGAAGCGATCGCAAAATCAGAAGTCTTTCGCGCGGCCCGCGGAGATTTCGATCCCGGAATCGTGGACGCCGTTCTGGAGTCGGTGCTTCATCTCTTCGACGAACTCCACGGCGGTTTCGGACAGTTGCCTAAATTCCCCCACGCGAGCGCGGTCGATTTATTGCTCGAGCGATACCAAACCACACACGACCCGCATCTCCTGCTGGTTGCCGAACGCACGCTGGAAGGCATGGCCCTCGGTGGCGTTTACGACCAGATCGGCGGCGGATTTCACCGTTACTCCGTGGACGAACGCTGGTGCGTTCCGCACTTCGAAAAAATGACTTACGACAATTCGGAACTGCTCAAGAATTTTCTGCACGGCTATCAAGTTACTCACAAGGCGCTTTTTCGCGAAACGGGCGAAGGAATTATTTCATGGGTAAACGAGGTTCTGTCAGATCAAGATCGCGGTGGTTTTTACGGAAGTCAGGATGCCGATCAAACTCTCGACGACGACGGTGACTATTTCACCTGGACGCAATCGGAAGTTCGCGCAGTCCTTTCGCCCGAAGAATCACGCGCGGTGGAATTCTTTTATGACCTGAATCCGCGCGGCGAAATGCACCATAACCGAGAAAAAAATGTTCTGTGGGTCGCCACCAGCATTGCCGACCTCTCGACAAAACTTGGAATCCGTGAGTCGCAAGCCGAGAGTCTGATCGCGCAAGCCAAAGAAAAACTGCTGGCAGCGCGTCGTCTGCGCCAACCTACGCCTGCGATCGACACCACAATTTACGTGGCCTGGAACGCCATGTTTGTATCCGCTTACCTCGAAGCCGCCCGCGTTCTTGCTCGCGAAGATTGTCGAGAATTCGCGCTGAAAACTCTAGATCGTCTGATTGCCGAAGCCTGGGACGAATCCAAGGGTTTCTGCCATCGTGTGGGCGGTCCGCGCCTCGAAGGCTCGCTCGACGATCAAATCTTCGCCGCCGCCGCGCTTCTCGATGCCTACGAAACTACTCTAAACCAAAAGTATTTTAATCTCGCTGAACGCTCCATGCACCTAGCCGTCGAGCGGTTTGGCGATCCCGAAGGCGGTGGATTCTTCGACCGCGCCAAAGATGCGGCGCCCATGGGCGGCCTCGAAGTCCGCCGCAAACCGATTCAAGATTCACCCACGCCGGCCACAAATTCCGTGGCAGTCATCGTTCTCGATCGCCTCCATGCATTCACCGGCGAAAAACTCTATCGTGATTGGGCGGAGAAAACTTTGGAAGCCTTCGTCGGCCTGATTCCGCAGTACGGACTATTCGCCGCGACCTACGGTCTTGCTGCGCTCTTGCATTCGCGCCATCCAATTCAAGTAGTAGTCCTAGGATCGGCGAATGATCCGAAGGCAGCCGAGCTGGAAAAAGTGGCGAACGAAATTTACCGCTTCGGAAAAGAGGTCTTACGCGTCACTCCCCAAAAGCTCGCTTCAGCGTCACTCGCTCCGGCACTCCGCGAGACTTTACCTCATCTTGACGCCGCAAAAGCTCAAGCCTTGGTCTGCGTCGAAACAAGTTGCCACCCGCCCGTGACAACGTCCGCGGATCTAGCTTCGCTTCTAGGTGAAACCGCAGGCGCGACCGGCGCAGCAACCGCGCCTTAGGTTTCAATGTAGCGCCGCGGCCTTCGGCCAGGCAGCTGTGCGGATGGAGCTCCGCTCAAGGAAAGCATACATTGAACCCAGAATCTCCTATTGATGGCACCCTGACGTAGGTTGCTGGGTGCCTAACCCAGTGCGATAATGACTCTTTCCTGGCGAGCACAAATCACTTCTGAGATGTACAAGGAGGTTCACATGGCCATGCGAGATTCGTGGATTGAGAAACGTTCGGCGGCGATGAATGGCGGCGGAAGGAATTTCTCGCAGATGTATTTTGCGCGCAAGGGCGTCGTCACCGAAGAGATGGAGTACGTCGCTAAACGCGAGAAGCTTGCTCCCGAGCTTGTCCGCAGCGAAGTCGCGCGCGGCCGCGCCATCATTCCCGCCAACATCCATCACCGCAATCTCGAGCCCATGGGCATCGGCGTGGCATTCTTTTGCAAAATCAATGCCAACATCGGAAATTCCGCCACTACTTCCAACGTGAGCGAAGAACTGGAAAAGCTGCACCGCGCGGTGCACTACGGTTCCGACACAGTGATGGACCTTTCCACCGGTGGCGACATTCCCATGATCCGCAAAGCGATCATCGACGCTTCGCCCGTCCCCATCGGAACGGTGCCGATTTACGAAGCACTGTCACGCGTTCGCCGCGCCGAAGATTTGAATTTAAACGTCATGCTCGAAGTCATCGAAGAGCAAGCCGAACAAGGCGTGGATTACATGACCATTCACGCCGGAGTGCTGCGCGAATTCTTGCCGCTGGTGCGCAACCGCATCACCGGAATCGTCAGCCGCGGTGGCGCGTTGCTGGCGCAGTGGATGAGTTTTAACAAAAAGCAGAATTTCCTGTACGAGAATTTCGACGCCCTCTGCAAAATCTTTCAAAAGCACGACGTCAGCTTTTCACTGGGCGACGGCTTGCGTCCCGGCTGCCTGGCCGATGCCAGCGACGAAGCGCAATTTGCGGAACTGCGCGTTCTCGGCGAGCTCACCAAAAAAGCCTGGGAATACGACGTGCAGGTAATGATTGAAGGCCCCGGCCACATTCCTCTGGACCAAATCGAGTTGCAGGTTAAAAAAGAAAACGAGCTGTGTTACGAAGCTCCGTTTTACACGCTGGGCCCGCTGGTCACTGACATCGCGCCAGGTTATGACCATATCACCAGCGCTATCGGCGCGGCCATGATCGGATGGCACGGAGCATCGATGCTTTGCTACGTCACGCCGAAAGAGCATCTTGGTTTGCCGAACGCAGACGACGTTCGCCAAGGTGTAATCGCCTACAAAATCGCCGCGCACGCAGCGGATGTGGCGCGTCATCGTCCCGGTGCGCGTGACCGCGACGACGCACTCAGCTACGCGCGTTTTCTTTTCGACTGGAACAAACAATTCGAACTTTCCTTAGATCCCGAAACTGCCCGCGCCATGCATGATGAGACATTGCCGGATGATTTTTACAAGGAGGCGAAGTTCTGTTCGATGTGCGGGCCGAAGTTCTGTTCGATGAATGCCACGCAAATCGCTGAGATCTACCAGGGGCTCGACCAGAAAGACCGCGAACAGAAATTCGCGCAACTACTTGAGAAGGTGCAACCCGCTGACACGAAGTCTGCGGCGACTTCCTAGACCTTATGGAAGGAGCGCAGTAAGCATCGGAGTGGAACAGATCGTCTACGACCCACAAGTGGACGACGGGGAGCGCTGCTTAGGATGCCGAGGCTAGGGTGAGATAGATGGAAGCTAGGGTGACGTCGAGAGGCGGGGGCGATGGAACAAATTTGCAGCCTGGAACGTAACTTGGAGTGGAAGGAGAAGTGCGATGACATTCTTACTCTTTGCGACGCTGATGTACTTCCTGCCGTCGATCATCGGACACAGGAAGCGGGATTTCACGGGGATTTTCATACTGAATCTTCTGTTTGGCTGGACGGTGATTGGATGGGTGGTTGCGTTGGTTTGGGCGTGCGCGAGCGACGTCCGGCAGCCAGTGTTTGCGATGGCTGGTCCGGCGCGGTACTGCGGTCGTTGCGGAGCAATGATCGCGGGCGCTCATTTCTGCCCGAGTTGCGCGAGGCCGCTGTAAGTCAGGCGAACGACAAAACTTGGTCCGAAACACAACCGTCCGCCGTAAGTCGCCTGAGGCGCGACGCGCACCCCGGGTTGCGCGGGCCCGCTGGAATTCAAGCGACCAGTGTAAGTCTCTCCGAAATACTGCCATCCGCTGTAAGTCGCACGACTCGGTCAGGTGAGAATTTTGCCTGCGCCAGCGGAATTTCCCGCTCTTTGTTGAGGAACGCAAAGGATGGGGCACGCGTAAAAGCGAGAATTGTACTTCTCTCACGACGAGCCGGTGCCACGCGAAGCGATGCTGACTCGGGGGTGCGCTGATGGCGAATCCGGAAGCTGGGGAGACGCTGCGGGAGGAATTCAATCGTTGGGCGGATGCGGGCAAGGGCGAGTCGATGGAGCACGATCACTGGCCCATCGCCAAGCCCACGCTCGGTCTGATGCAGATCGAGCCTACCGACAATGTCCTGGACGTGGGCTGTGGCGCGGGCTGGCTGTCGCGGATTCTGGCGAAGCGCGTTCCGGAAGGGCGCGTGGTGGGGATGGACATTTCCGACGAGATGATTCACCACGCGCGGCGCGGCAGCGTGGACTACACGAACCTGGTTTTCGTGGTGGGCGAAGTGAACGGAATTCCCTGGGAAGCGAACTTTTTCTCTCGCGCGATTTCGGTGGAGTCGTCCTACTACTGGCCGGACCCGGCCAAGGGAATTCGCGAGATTTATCGTGTGTTGCAGGAAGGCGGCTCGGCATGGATTCTGATCAACTATTATCGCGACAATCCGTACAGCCGTCAGTGGGGTGAAAAGCTTGCCGTCCCCACCCATCTGCTTTCGGCCGAAGAATGGAAGAAAACGTTTCGTGATGCGGGGTTCGCGGACGTAAACCATCGCCTCCTCCCCGATCCCACGCCTGCGCCTGACGTTTATACTGGCCGCTGGTTCCGAAACGCCGAAGAACTGGCCGCGTTTCGTGCCATCGGGGCGCTCTTAGTCCACGGCACAAAATCTCCTGTCGTTTTCTAAATTCACGCGCTCGCAGCAGCGAACCAGTCCTGCTGCCCTCTGCTATGCCCATTCCTCGGCGGTTCTATGTTTGCAAGCGATTTCTTGCGAGCGAAAAAGGAATAAGCAGGTCCCTCGACAATACGGAGGCCATACGCGTCGCTCACACCGGTTATGGCGGGTGAAAATGCCTAGCCAAGTTGGTGGCGCACGGGATGGTCACTGCGGCGGGGTGGCGTCTTTGATTTCGTGCACGATTTCGCGGGCGCGGGCTTCGTCGTCAGGCATGACGAAGACTTTTCGCGAGCCGTCTTCTAAAACATCTGTACGAGAGTAGAGGTTGTTCTCGCGCAGGGAGGCTTCGATCATCCAGGTAGTTTCATCGCCGTTTTCTGACCAGACTTCCACGGTGGCGTCTTGCGGGTTCCAATTGTGGGGGTCCCAATCGTTGTGATCCAAGTCCGGAGCGGTGACGACATCATCCTCGGCGGGTAGTTCCATGGCCGCTTGTTCTTCCTCTTCATCCGTAGCTTTGTCGATAAGGCTGCTGGCTTGATCGTAATTGTTTGGCAGGACACCGATCCTGAATCGCGAATCCCGATGTTTCAGGAATTGGAGATCGGGGTGATTGACCTTAAATGCAATCCCGGCTTCTTTGAGCCGGTCGCCGATGGAATTGCACTCGCCCTCATCGTCGCCTGCCCATACCTCGCGGAGATTTTCATCGGGTAGATCCTCGTCGGAGCCGCCGTTGGGCTGCGGAAGCTGTTCCACCAAATCTACATCGCAATCGGGGCAATGCTTAAATCCGGAGCGGTATTCGGCTTTGCATTGGGGACAAAACATAAGGGCGTTGAGTTTACTACAGAGCGAAAACGAAGCAGAAGGCAGGGGGCTTCTCTTGGCCCCAAGATCCCGCGAGATTCTAAGGTCGGTTAGCGCGGTGTCCACGGCACACAGGTCCTGGAGACTTTGGAAATGGCGGGCTAGCGTCGCTGGTCGGAGAAAGAGAGAAGGCGAGCGAGAAAAGCAAGAGCAGATCCCTCACCGCCATCCGCGAAGACGCGGCGGGGTCCGGGATGACGACGTTAAGGCTATAGCAATTTCAGGAAAGAGAGCCGGCAAGATGCCGGCGCTACAAAACACAGCGGCCTCGCTCGGGATGACAACTTTGAGATGGGAGGGGCGATGGCGATGAGAAGTGGAGAAGCGAACATGTCCAGTACAAAATCGGATAGGAAAAAATCGGGATGCCTGTGACAGAGCTTCCTGAGGGCCCAAGGATTTGTGATAGGGTGATTCAGGATAAGTAGACGGTCCAAAAGCAGGCAGCTCAAGGAGAAAGCTTTGGAAGACGCGCGGCATAAGTGGGTCTACGGCATGAAAGGTGTTCTGGAGACCTTGAACCAGGGGGTGATCATCAACGATGATCGCAAGCGAATCATCTTCGCAAATCGCCTTTTTCTGAAAATGATTGGCATCCCCGCCGAAGAACTCTTGGGGATTACCATCACAGACTTGTACCCGCCCGAGGACGCGGCGGTGCTTGAGAAACGGATTGCGAGAAGGCAGGCGGAAGGGCAGAGCCAGTATGAATTCTACTTGCCGCAAAGAGGCGGGGGAAAATTGCCGGTGCTGGTGACCGCGCGGCAAATCGAAGATCCCGAGGGCAACGTGTTCGCGGTAATTACGGCCACGGACATTACGGAGCAAAAGCGCGCGGAGAATGCGTTGCGAGAAGCCCATGCGGAGCTTGAGCAGCGCCACCGGGAAATTGAAGAAGACTTATTACTAGCGGCGCGGGTGCAGCAGAGTCTGGCGCCGAGCGGGTTGTCTTGGGGCAAGGTCTCTGTCGAGACGTTTTATCAGCCGGTGCGAACGATTGGCGGGGATTTCGGGCTCGTTGCGCCACGCGGAAAGAACCTTAGCTTAATGGTGTGCGACGTCTCGGGCCACGGCATCGGGTCAGCGCTCGTCGCCAACCGCATTTATTCGGAGACCATGTCGCAAATCGAGCGCGGCGCGGGGCTCGGCTCCATGATGAAGCACCTAAATACCTTTGTGAAAGGAAATCTGGGCAGTTCGGTGTTCTTCTTCAGCATGGTTGCTGCACGGCTGAATTACGACGACCGCAGCCTCGAATTTGCCGGTGCGGGACATCCTCCGGCGATGATCCTTCAGCCGGGCAAGGTGCCGCGGCTTCTTGAATCGCGCAGCGCGGTGCTCGGATTGCTCGATGACGCCGTTGATAACGAGGCGGCGATCGAAATTCCGGTACAAGCCGGGGATCGCGTGGTAATTTACACTGACGGCTTCACGGAAACTTTCAACTCAGACAGCGACATGCTCGGCGTCGAGGGCTTCGCAGAAATTGTGCGAGAAACTTCGAAGCTGTCATTGCCTGAAATGAAGCAGCAGATTCTGGAGCGAGTCGAAGCGTGGCGCAATGGGCCTGCCGCCGACGACATGTCGCTCGTTCTCATCGAGATTCCATGAATTCGCGAGGCTCCCGAGCCAGGTCAGCTATGGGAAGGCTGCGGTTTGACTGAACTGAGTGGCGCGGATATACTTCGCGTCTTTGTAACGCGGATGGGTGAGGTAGAATAGCGGAATGGGAGTTCTCGATAACCGGTTTGAACGCAGTTACGTCCTTTCCACTGTAGATTACGTTTTCAATTGGGCTCGAAAGAGCGCGATATGGCCGCTAACGTTTGGGCTGGCTTGTTGCGCGATTGAAATGATCGCGTCAACTACGTCGCGATTCGACATTGCGCGATTTGGTGCGGAAGTCTTTCGGCCTTCGCCGCGGCAGGCGGACCTGATGATTGTAGCGGGGACGGTGACGCTGAAAATGTCGCCGGTGCTGAAGCGCGTATGGGACCAGATGCCGGAGCCGAAGTGGTGCATCTCGATGGGCGCGTGTTCCAGCGTGGGTGGCCCGTTCAACGTGTACTCGGTGCTGCAAGGCGTAGATCGGATCGTTCCAGTGGATGTGTACGTGATTGGGTGTCCGCCCCGGCCGGAGGCGCTGTTCTATGCGCTGTTAAAGCTGCAGGACAAGATCGACCTGATGTCGCTGGCCAAGCGGCCCACGGAAGTGCGGCTGAAACCCGAGATGGTTGAGGAATTCAAGAGCGGCGTGATGGTGGCGCAGTCGCCGCAACCGCGTTAAAGCTAGAGGCTAACAAATGGCGTTTCTGCGTACAGCGAAGAAGGATGAAGTGCCGCCGGGAATGATCCGCGAATTCCAGATCGATGGCAAGACCTTCGCGCTCTCCAATGTTGACGGCAAGCTTTATGCCATCAATAACTTGTGCCTCCATCGCGGAGGGCCGCTGGGCCAGGGGGAGCTGAAAGGGAATGTGGTTACTTGTCCATGGCATGGATGGCAATATGACGTTACCACGGGCAAGCTGGTGACCAATCCGGCAGTAGGCTGTGAGACCTACGCGGTGGAACTTCGAGGAGACGACATCTTCGTAGATGTAGGATAGGGCTAGACTTAGCTAGGACATTCCATCGCGCTTCGAGCTACGACTTTGGTAGTTTTACATTTCCCGCCAAGATTCCAGTAACAAAGTTGGTCATTTTGCAATCCTTTCCGTGTATAGTGCGCGCGACACTTTTTGACGGATGACGCAACCTCCTTCCAAACCAAAACGTTGGCTGCTGGCTGTGGACCCTCGCGTTTATCACTGGGATACTCTCTTCGTGAAGGGCAAGGAAATGTGGCGGCACGCCGGGAACCGTCCGGATGCGCTGCGGCAACTGAAGCAAGTGCAACGAGGCGACCGCGCGCTTTGCTACCACGGGAAGGCGGAACATGCGGTGTATGCGCTGGCGGAAGTGAGCCGCGATCCGTATCCTGACCCGCACGATCACGACTCGAAGAAAATGGTAATGGATTTGCGCGCGATCGAGCGCTTGCCTCGTCAAGTGACGCTGGCTGAACTGCGTGAAAATAAATTGTTGCGCAAAATAAAATTTCTGAAGAACACGCGACTTTCGATTTGTCCACTTACGGACGAAGAATACTCCGAAATTCTGCGCATGGCCGGCATCGTGGCGTCGCCTGGCATTCCTCTGCCCTGACGTTCAGCGCTGCAACTGCGAAGTTTCAACTTAGATTTTATCTCTTGCGACGAGTTTGCCTGGTCCGTTTGCGTTCTCGCGCGGCTTGCTCCAGCGTAGAATGGAAATATGCCGGAACTTCCTGAAGTAGAGACGGTGGTGCGCGGGCTGCGCGCGGTTTTACCGGGCAGGCGCATCTTGAATGTGCGGCTGGGCAAAACGGATTTCATCGACGATCCCGGCGCGCTGGAATTACAGTTGCCTGGAAGCAAAGTTGTGGCCGTGCGGCGTCACGGGAAATTTATCGTGGTGGAGCTGGAAACCGCCAATGGACGCAAGCACGAATCATCTCTTCTGATTCATCTGGGCATGACCGGGCAGATCGTGACTTGTCCGCCGGAAGTTCCTGTGGTGCCGCACACACATGTTTTTCTGGGGCTGGATGACGGGCGTGAACTTCGTTACACCGATATTCGCCGGTTCGGACGGATGGGAATGCTGGCGAGTGCGGCGCACGAAAGCGTGCTGGGCAAGCTCGGGCTCGATCCGCTGGAAGCGACGGAAGAAGAATTTCGTACGAGGATTCGCGCCCGACGCGCGCACATCAAGGCTTTGCTATTGGATCAGAGCGTGCTGCGAGGCATGGGCAATATTTATACGGACGAGAGTTTGTGGCGCGCGCGCATACATCCCCGGCGGCGCGGCGCAAACCTGAGTGATCACGAGCTACACAGACTTTACGGCGTCGTGCGGCGCGTGTTGAACGAAGCGATACGGCTGGGCGGTTCATCAATTTCTGATTACGTAGATGCGGAAGGGCAGCCGGGGGAATTTCAGATTCGGCATCGCGCTTACGGGCGCGAAGGAGAGAAATGTTCGCGCTGCGGCAAGAAGATTCGACGAATCATTGTGGCGGGCCGTAGCAGCTACTTCTGCCCATTCTGTCAGCGCGCGCCGAGGGTTGGCCGCCGAAGCGGAAGGCCGCGTCGCGGTCTTTAGAGGATTCACTTTGGCAGGGAGTACCGGAGCACGAGTAAAGCCAGCCCGATCGTCAAGAATGCTAGTCGCGCAAGAAGCTGATTCGGCCAGGGTTTTCCAGTCTTACTGCGTTCTAATTTTCCAGGCGTTAGTGAAATCAACATGAACAAAACGGCGCCTGTTAGGGCAAACCAATTGCCTGACGAGTTCGATGCGGTGTAAGCGAGCACGCGGAGATTATGCCTGAGCATTTCACGAGTTTGGCGATGCTGCGCTGAAGGCCGCGGCCCTACATTAAAATCTCCGGAGCGCTCTCGGCTAAACGTCCATATCGAGCGGACATGCTCAAACCTTGCGTGGCACTAAGAAATAAACCAGCGTGGCACCGGCCAGTGTGAAGATTCCTGCGTAGAGAAATCCTGCATTCGGACTGATGCTTGACCATAGCACGCCTACGGCTATGCTCGAGACCAGATCGCCAATACCGTTTACGGTAGCAAGTACGCCGAAGCCCGAGCCGCGCGCTCGCTGCGGAAGCAATTCGGCGGCCATCGATTTTTCAAGCGAGGCTTGCATCGCGCCATGAATGCCGGCCAGTCCAAACAAGACAACAAGGGCGGGGATTGTGGGTCGCACGAAAATAAAACCGGAATAGGCAAGCGCTCCGGTGAGATATCCGAGTGCCAGAAGATTGCGTTTCCCGATGCGGTCGCCGAGGGCGCCGGCGGGATAGGATGCAGCCGCGTTGACGATGTTATAGACGGTGTAAAGTGCAACGGCCATGGTTGCGGCGCGTCCGGCGCCAAAACGCGGACTAAGAATCTGGCTGGCACGCAGGATCAGAAGCGTGGGCGCAAAATCTCCAATACCATGTGCAAAAACTCCGGCGAGAAAGCGCCAGAACGGTTTTGGCATTTGCCCAAAGCTGGAAGCAAAACCGGGAGTACGATGTGACTCCGCACCTTGCGTGGCGGGTACTAGCAAAGCAAACGCTACGGCCGCGGCCAAGCCGGGAATTACAGTTAATTTCAAAACGCCACGCGCGCCAAGGAAGCCAACCAGAGCCGTGGCGCAAAGCGGTCCGAGCACCGCGCCCAGGGTGTCCATGGCCCGCTCGAATCCGAATGCGCGGCCTTGCTGCTCAGGAGCTACGGCGTCGGAAAGAAGTGTGTCACGCGACGGGCCGCGACCGCCGCGACCCATCCACCCGAGCGCGCGCATCACGAGAATTGCCGGCCAGGATTGCGCGAATGCGTAAGCGAAAGTGGAAAGTCCGGTCGCCAGGTAACCGAGAATGCCGGTTGGTTTGCGCCATCTGGGACGGTCGGCGATCCAACCGCCAGCTAGTTTCGCAAAACTCGAAAGGCCGTCGGAAACGCCTTCGATCACGCCGAGTGCAAAAGCGGGCGCTCCCAGGCTCGCAAGAAGTGTGGGAAGAATCGAGGTGGCCGCTTCGTGTCCCCAGTCGGAGAAAAGGCTGGCAAGACCGATGCCCAAAACGCCGCGCGTGAGCCAACGCTTTGGCGATGAAGATGGATTCGCGCTAGAACGTTTACTCATGTCTGAGAAACAATTTAGTGGGCGGCTCTATCGCGGAGTGCTGTAGATGTGCAACTTTCGATTAGGGGCACCGTGACGCTTACGATTCTTTCGGCCCAATTGGAGCGCTTTTCCGCATCCAGCCAGATTATTGGCGCGGACAAATTGTTGAAAGGCGGAGAGGCGAGGAGTTCGATCAGCAAATTGTGGACACGCAACTGAAATTCGCGGTCTTCGGAGCGGAAACCGTCGCGCGGAATCTCTTCCTGGATAGTGGGAACGCCGATGAACAGCGAGTAGCTGGTCATCCACCAGGCCAGCCAAGTTTCCAGCTGGGGCTGGCGGCCGAATTTATTGACCAGGTAGCAATAGTTGTCAAGCACGGAGCGATCGGTAATCACAATGGGCGCGCGAAGTGATGCTTCCAGCTCGGCTGCGATTTGTTGGTGCAAAATCCAAAGCTGGCCGTCGAGAGTCGTTTCCGCGTTCACCGGGAAGGGAGATTGGCGCGCGACTTCGGTGACAAGCTCAACGTTATGGTGCGCTTTCTTCAGCAGTGAGCACACTTCGTACACGAGAGTCGTCTTGCCCACACCGTGCGTGCCAATCAGTGCGACTTTCAAATCGCGGCCTCCATCGGCTCATTTTGTTCTAGCATATTTGCAAAGTTATGAAAACCGGGCTTGCAACGTTCCATGAAGCATGCACGTCTACTAGTCGACGAACTGACTGCAGATTTGTTCGGAGGAAACTGAAATGAAGCTTCGGCGTATCTCTACTCTAGGCTTATTTGTGATGTTCGGGGTTGCGCTAACGTCAAGCGCAGTTTATGGGCAACGGGGCACAGATACTGCGAAAGATCCTGTGGCCGAAGCGGATGAGAAAATTCTCGCTGAGATTCACGAGCATAACGAGATCATGAGCAACCTGGAATATCTTTCCGATGTGATTGGCGCGCGTTTAACCGGCACTGAAAATCTGAAAAAAGCGAATGACTGGATACGCCAGAAATTCGCGGACTATGGCGTGGCAAATCCGCACCTGGAGCCCTGGACTGTGGCGCACACCTGGACGCGAGTAAGCGCGACAGGGCAAATTGTCAGCCCATCAGTCCATACGCTGACGATCGCGTCGTACGCCTGGGCGCCTTCCACAAATGGCGCGGTGCGTGGCCATGTGGTTTACGTGAAGGCACGCACGCTGGATGATCTCACGCAATATAAAGGCAAATTAAAGGATGCGATCGTGATTTCTGCGGAGCCGTCTCTGATTCCTGCTCCAGACCAGCCCGCGCCGGATCCCGTGGATCTGCCATATGGAGATTCGTTTTTGCTGGTTGCACCACGACGTCCGGACGCCGAACCCGCATACGGGCCGGATTTCCGCAAATTTCTCCAAGCACGGTCTGCGTTTTTCAAGGAGGAGGGCGTGTTGGCGACGCTTACGGATTCTGGTAAACCCGACGGTCTACTGAATATGACGGGAATGGGCGGACGTACCTATGATATCGCTGCGATTCCCGCCGCATTTGTGTCCTCTGAAAGCTATGGAATGATTTGGCGTTTATTGCAACGTGGGCCCGTGGAGGTGGAATTGAATATTGCAAATTCAATTGGAGACAAACCCACCGAAGTCTACAACACGGTTGCAGAAATTCGCGGTAGCGAGAAACCGGACGAAATTGTGATTCTCGGCGCGCATCTGGATTCCTGGGATCTCGGCGAGGGTACCACGGATAACGGGACCGGATCGATGATCGTGCTCGAAGCCGCGCGTGCGCTGCAAAAGCTCGGTTTGCGGCCAAAACGAACGATCCGGTTCCTGCTATTTTCAGGCGAAGAGCAAGGTTTGGTTGGCTCGCGGACCTATGTTGCCGCGCACAAAGACGAACTTCCCAAAATATCGGCTGCGTTGATCCACGATACCGGAACCGGACGAGTGGTGAGCATCAGCCTGATGCGAAATTATCAAGACCGCGAAGTGATGGACAAAGTTGTAGCTCCGCTGCATTCCCTCGGATTGCTGGAATTGACGCAGCGTTGGATGACCGGAAGCGATCACGCGTCGTTTGAAGAAGCAGGCGTGCCGGGGTTTTTCTGTTTGCAGGAGCCCGCGCAATATTTCCAGACGCATCACACGCAGGCAGACACTTTCGATCAAGCGCGCGAAGCGGATTTGGTGGAAGGGGCGCAGGTGATGGCGGCGTGGGCTTACAATGTCGCTCAGTTGCCTGATCTTCTGCCACGAAAGCCGGCGGCTGTTTCAGGTGCCACGGCAGGAAATTAAATTAATTGTCGCCAGTCGTGGCGAGAGAAAATCTATGCGAGCTGTATTGCAGAGAGTGACTCAAGCCCGTGTGCTGGTCGACGGAAAGATTACAGGTGAGATCGGGGCTGGGCTAGTCGTGCTCATCGCGGTGGGGCGCGAAGATGTGGCGGCGACTGCTGCATCAATGGCCGAGAAAATAGTGAACCTGAGAATCTTCAGCGACGATCAGGGGAAGATGAATCGGCCGGTGCTGGATAGCGGAGGCGCGATTCTGGCGATATCGCAGTTCACGCTGTACGGCGATGCTCGTGGGCAACGCAGACCGAGTTTCATTCAAGCTGCGGCTCCTGCGGCGGGCCAGGCGCTCTATGATGCGTTTGTTGCGGCGTTGCGTGGGCATGGCGTTCGCGTCGAGATCGGCGTTTTTCAGGCGCACATGTCACTGGAACTCACCAACGATGGTCCCGTGACGATTCTTCTGGATTCAGATAAAGTTTTTTAAGTGTGTGTTTTTGTTGTCGAATTGGCGGACAGTATAGGCAACAAACTTAGAAGGTCTCGCGCCGGCGGCCCATGATGAACGGCATAAAGGGTGTATCTGTAGGCAATGGAGAATTAGGTGAGTGAAATCAATCGAATTCTGGATCAAATGGACCGCGCCTATTCGGGTGAAGCATGGCACGGGCCCGATCTCAAGCAACTGCTCGACGGCGTTTCGGCCGAAGATGCATCGAAGCATCCTGTTCCCGGAGCGCATTCGATATGGGAGTTGGTGAATCACATCGCGGCGTGGAACACGATCGTGCATCAAAAGTCGATAGGCGAGCCTTCTGAGGTGACCTCGGAAATCGATTGGCCGCCGGTTTGGGAAGCGAACGGCGTTGCCTGGAAGCGCGCGCTGGAAAACCTTGCGGAGGGCAGAACGCGTCTGCGAAATTATGTGAAGACTTTGCGCGACGACCAGTTGGATGAACCGATCGTGCGCGAAAATTATTCTCGATACGTGCTACTGCATGGTCTGGTTCAGCACGACCTCTATCATGCCGGGCAAATTGCCGTTTTGAAGAAGGCGCTTAAGTGACTGGCGCTGACAAAGCGTCAAGTTCGATTGCGCGCGATGCTAGTTCTGCACGATTCGCGGGTGAAATCCGCGAAGCTCAGCCGCAAGATTACGCGCGTATCGCTGAACTAGCCGGGCAGCTCAATTACCCGTCTTCCGCAGAAGAGATTGCCGCGCGCCTTGAGGGTATGAAGCGTTCCAGCGATCACGCCGTTTTTGTAGCGGATCTAGACGGGGAGGTCGCCGGATGGCTCGGAGTGTACGTCTGCCGGATGGTGGAAGCAGAGGCGCGAGCCGAAGTTAGCGGACTGGTTGTCGACGAGCGCTTTCGTTCGCAACGAATTGGCTGGCATCTTCTTGGCTGGGGCGAGCGCTGGGCTCGGGAAAAAGGCTGCGGCGCGATTGGACTGCGATCCAACGTAATCCGCGACCGCGCGCACGCCTTTTATGAGCGCAACGGTTATAAGCACGTTAAGACGCAGAAGGCGTTCCGCAAAGATCTCTAGCCCGCCACCGGATTTCGACCAGCGACAAGAAGATTTGTTAGACTCCATGCCTCGGCGTGCAATGGAGAATGATGACTTACAATCCTGCAGCCCTCGCACGCTTCGTGTTCTTCGCCGTACTCACGGCTTGGGTCGCATTCGCGGCTCTTTTTATTTTTTATAAGCAGCCCTCGAAGGGGAAAAATCGAGCGCGTGATCCGATTTCGGTCGCCGGACTGGCGTTGCAAATGGTCGGATACTTCCTCGTTTTTAGCTTCGCCCGCAAATACTACTCGCCGATATTTCCTATGCCCGCTGCGGCCGCTTTCGCTCTTGCTATTTTCACGGCAGCGATGGCTTTCGGCTCCGTGTGGTTTTGCCTGTTGGCGATACGCGCGCTTGGCAAACAGTGGGCTTTGGTCGCGCGAGTGATGGAGGGCCACGAGTTGGTGATGCGCGGGCCCTACGGAATCGTGCGCAATCCGATTTATCTTGGAATGTTCGGCATCCTGGTGGCAACTGGACTGGCAGTCAGCCGCTGGCAGGCGCTCGTAGCCGGCGTGGTTTTATTCCTCATTGGTACAGAACTCCGTATCCGCAGGGAAGAAAAGCTTCTGCGCCCGGCTTTTGGAGAGAAATTTAACCAATATGCGCGTCGCGTTCCGGCCTTTTTTCCGCGGGTATTCTAGACCGCAAAGCAATCTCGCATAGTTTCGGAAAGCGTTGAGGCTGGCTGGAAGAAATCCGGGCGGAAGAGACCCGCCCGGATCGGTTGTGCTGCATGAGACGAATTAGACTTGGCCGATGCCTCCGCCGACGCTGAGTTCGACACCCGTCACGTAGGATGAATCCGAGGAAGCAAGAAAAGCGACGGCGCCCGCAACTTCCTCCGGCTTTCCGATGCGTTTCAAAGGTGCCGCGGCGATGAATCCCTGGACCGCTTGATCGACCTGTTCTTTGGGCAAACCAATGCGCTCGAAGATGGGCGTTTGGATCGGGCCCGGCGCGACCGCGTTCACGCGAATATTGCGGCCGGCAAGATCCGCAGCCAGGCCGCGAACAAACGAACGCATCGCGGCTTTCGTGGCTCCGTAGGCGACGCCCACCGGATTACCAATGTGGCTGGCCACGCTGGTGTTGAGAATGACGGAGGCACCATCGTTTAGGTGCGGAAGTGCTTTTTGAACGGTAAAGAAGGCGCCCTTGGCGTTGATGTCAAAAAGTTCATCGTACTGGGTTTCAGTGAACCCGGCAAAGGGAGCGAAGGTGGCGACGCCGGCGTTGACGAAGAGCACGTCAATTTTTCCGAATTTCGCGGCGACTGCGGAGAAGAGTTTATCAATTTCGGGTAGCTTGGAGACATCGGCCTGAACGACCAGGGCGTCTTTGCCGAGAACTTTCGATGCTTCATCCAAGGTTTTTTGGCTGCGTCCGGAAATGGCGACGCGGGCGCCTTCCTTCTGGAGACGTTGCGCCGAGGCCAGTCCGATACCACTGTTTCCGCCCGTAACAACGGCGACTTTTCCATTGAGACGACTCACGAGTTCCTCCTTTGGATTGCTCATACAGGGCTCAGGCCTTGAGCCAGTTTGCGATTTCGATGATTAGATGAATATCTAAATGCTAGGATGCGGAAATATTCGGTATAATCGTTAAGCGCGCGTCGCCCGGCAGACACCCGTATCGGCCGTGGGGATAGGAACTAAACTGTGAAACGACAACACATTGAAAAGATATCGAAAGCCCTGGCGGATGAGACGCGGCTGCGGATTTTTGAGGCTGTATCCTCGCAACCAAAAATGACCTGCGGAGACATCGTGGCGCTGCGCGGCGTAACTCCGGCAACCGTTTCGCACCACTTGAAAATTCTGCACGATGCGGGATTGATCGAATGCCGAAAAAAAGGACAGTTCGTGCGTAGCCAGCCGGTGCCAGAAACGATCGCGAAGTATGCGGAGGCGCTTTCGAAGATGGCCATGCCCAAAATTAGTCGAGGAAAGAAGTAAGAATTTCAAGCTGCGGATAAGACCGAAGATTGGCCAATTCTAGAAACCGCCGCCACCTCCACCACCGAAACCGCCGCCCGCTCCGCCTCCGCCACCGAATCCCGAGCCGCCCGAACTGCGCGGGGAAGAAGCCAGGGTGGTTCCCGCCTGCGTGGACATCATATTCAGGTCGTTGATCAGCAAGTAAGGCATGAAGCCGCTTCCGTAAGAGCCCTGATACCAAGTCGGCGGCTGCAAGGCGATGCCAGAGAAGGCCTGCACCCATTTTTTTTCCACGTGCAGCGCCATGGCATAGGGCAAAAATTTCTCAAAAAGCTCAGGGCTCGTTTGCAATCGATCAATCTGATCCTTCTGGGTGCGACCGAGGAAGTCCTCGAAGCCGAGAACTTTTTCAAGAGCGCGCTGGCCGGTGACGGTTCGCGCGGACATGAAGTAGCCAAAAACGCAAATGACCAAGCCGGATGCAATACCGGCGATGATCCAGGTGGGGGAGGCGATACCGGTAGCGCGGGCCAAAAAACCGTTCCCGGCCACCATTAAAAATCCGACAACTAGGCCGGCGCCGATATATCCCTGACGAACCGAGTCAGGCCGATGCAAATAATAGTTGTCGCTCATCAGCGCTTGGAAAATGCTGTCGCGAATGCCGGGAAGTTCGGTATAGAAATGATTCTGCAAATCTGAAAGCTTCACCTCGGTGCTGGCGCCACTGTCGAATAGCGCAGCGAGCATACGCGCCTCATGAGGCCGCGCGCTGGCCCACCCCGACGGAGGTTTTTTCAAATGAAAAATATATTCCTTGCTGTGGCTCAGGCCGAGCAGATGGCTTTCGTCTCTCTGCTCGATGGTCAGGTAGCCTTTCACGGCGAGATCGACGAGCGTCGCGGTGATGTCGCGCATGGCCGCTTCGTTATCTACCAGAGTGCCGCATTCGCCGGGCGTGAGTTTGTCGGGCGGCTCATACTGGACGGCGATCGCCTGGCGTTCGGGACCGCGTCCGCGCGTCCACCAGAGCCAGAACATCAAGAAGAAAATTCCAACGGGAATCAGAAGCGGAGTATTGCTGCGAAGGAATTGCACAAATCTGCTAGCGCTGCTTGGTGGATGAACGAATCCCTTATCGAAGCCGACCACGGCGGTGAGGCCTTCGTGAAATGACAGTGGACGCGTGGTGTGAATGTCGACGAAGTTATCATGGACCTCCACAACAGCATCCTGCGCCCGGGAGTTGAGAGCGCCGGTGTAAGCGATAGCGTGAAGTCCGGTAACTCCTGCGGGCAATGCGATGTGAGCGCTGGCAGATTCGATGGGAACTTCCCAGTCGTTTCCAGTTACGCTCCAGTACAGCTCGTCATGATCTTCGAAAAAGCGGATCGCATCGATTACGCGGTAATGAAGAACGACGGTATGCGTTGAATCGTTCGCATTGGGAATATAAATCTTGAATTTAGTGTACCGGCCTTCACGGCTTTGCTCGTATTTCAACGAATGACCGTCGCCGTCGGCAAGCGTGATGTGGTCGATCAACAGCGAATAATTCAGGCCTTCGTCATTGGTGTACTCGGTCGGAATCATGCGGTAGAGGCCGTGCCAATTCTCGCCGCTGAAATGGGCTTGGATGGTTTCAGTGACATCGATGGTTCCGTCTTGGCTTACGATTACTTCTTCATCGAAATGCTGAATGACAAGCTGACGCAGGGCGGAGAAGGAGGGTCGCGCACAAAGAAATATCGTCAGGCAAATTGCGAGTAGTCCAATCGATTTGCGCGCGTATTTCATTTTCGCAAGAGTCAAAGCGCGCTAAGTGGTTGCGCTTCCGAAGCTGACTTTTGGCACTTCGCGCTCGGCCGGCGCACTGATCTCGAAAAACTCGCGCGGCTTGAAATTAAACATGCCCGCAATGATGTTGGAGGGAAACTGCGCGATTTTGGTATTGAAATCGCGTACCACCGCGTTGTAATAGCGGCGCGCATTCTGAACGCTGTCTTCAATCTGATTCAGCGTGTTTTGAAGCTGGGTGAACGATTCCACGGCGCGCAATTGAGGATAGGCTTCTGCCAGCGCGAACACCTGCCGCAGCGCGGAGGTCAGAGCGCCTTCGGCTTCCGCTTTCGCGGCGGGGCCTTGCGTGCTCATCGCGCGATTGCGCGCTTCCACTACACCTTGCAGCGTGCCTTGCTCGTGTGCGGCGTAGCCCTTTACGGTTTCGACCAGGTTGGGAATCAAATCGTAGCGGCGTTTGAGTTGAACGTCGATATCAGACCACGCGTTATCGCACTGAACTTTGAGGCTGACCAGACCGTTGTACATGCTGATGACGAAAATCACGGCCAGGACGACGACCGCCAAGAGTATCCAGATCACGTGCCCTCCCAAAATGGCTAGCTAAGCCCTGCGAGAAGCATACGGTGGACAGCACTGGGTGTAAAGAGAGAGCGTTAGCGTGGGGTTTGTAGGTCCGCGCTTTGCGCTCCGAATTTAAGGGGCGCTGTGAGAAGCGGGAAGAGGAGGAAAAAAGCCGGCGCTAGGAAAACAAGCAGCGGGCATAGCAGAATTTATCTAGCGGTCGATATTTTTCATATTCTCGGCGGCGTAGCGCTCCCCGGCAACCTCATCCTCCGGCACTGCAGCTTCAATTTCGGCCAGGTCAGCCGGAGTCCATTTGATATCCGCTGCAGCGGCATTCTCCTCCAGATATTTTCTGCGCTTTGTTCCGGGGATCGGCACGATATCTTCGCCCTTTGCCAGCAACCATGCCAATGCCAACTGGCCGGGAGCGACTCCCTTGCGTTCGGCGATAGCGCGTACGCGCTCGACCAACGCTTCGTTCTTTTCAATATTCTCGCCCGCGAAGCGCGGATAGCGCCGAAAGCGCGCGTCCTTAGCGCCTAAATTTGTATTCTTTTTGATCGTGCCGGTAAGGAAGCCACGGCCCAGCGGGCTGTAAGCCACAAAGCCGATTCCGAGTTCCCGTACGGTTGGAAGAATCTCTTTCTCCACGTGGCGCTCCCAGAGGGAGTATTCCGTTTGCAGCGCGGTAATCGGATGCACTTTATGCGCGCGTCGTATGGTCGCGGGGGACGCTTCCGACAGGCCCAGATACTTCACCTTTCCAGCTTTCACCAATTCCGCCATCGCACCCACAGTTTCTTCAATCGGAGTCTGCGGGTCCACTCGATGTTGGTAATACAGATCGATGTGCTCTACGCCCAGCCGTTTCAGCGAAGCATCGCACGCCGAGCGGACGTATTTCGGCTTGCCGCTGATCTGCCAAAATGTGGGATCAGTTTTCGAGCGGATATTGGCAAACTTCGTTGCGAGAAAAACTTCATCGCGCCTTCCGCGAATGGTTTTGCCGACTAATTCTTCATTATCGCCAATGCCGTAGGTGTCCGCAGTATCGAGAAAAGTAATGCCCAAATCCAAAGCGCGCAGTATTGTGGCGGCCGACTCCGTATCATTTCGCTCGCCGTAAAACTCGCTCATGCCCATGCAGCCAAGTCCCATGCGCGCTACGACGGCGTCTTGCGAACCAAGTTTTACTTTTCTCATAGTCATGAAGGTTTAGATGCGTCATCCCATTCGGAGTTTCTGTTTCGCTGCGACGCCACAAACCGACTGAGGATAGTCAGGGTCACTTCGGCGGAATAAGAGTAGGGTCCATTCGCTTGGCTTCCTGAAATTCTTTGTCGGCAGCTTTCTGATCGTTCAGGCGCAGAAGAGCCATCCCCAAGTTGTAATGCGCGTGAGCCAGATTCGGGTTCAAGCCAATGGCTTCGCGGTAGCTGTCTGCTGCCGGTCCATATTGCCCTTTGTTGAAGAAAACGTTCCCGAGGTTGAAGCGCGCATCGGCATTATCGGGCTGCATCTCCTTTAATTTTACGAAGGACATTTCCGCAGCCGTCAGATCGCCTGCCTGCATTTGAGCGATTCCCAACCCTTGCAGTGCGATAGTGAAGTCGGGTTGAAGATCGAGCACCTTGCGAAACAACGGCTCTGCTTTCGCCGGTTCCTTCAAAGTCAGATAGCTATTGCCCAAATTATATAAGCCGTGCAAATCGTCTGGTTTAAGCGCCAAGCCTTTCTGGTAGCTTTCGACGGCGGCTGAAAGATTGCCCGCGTCCTGATAGGCGCGTGCGAGATGGAAAGCGGTTTCCGCTTGGTTCGGCTGCAAGGCCGAACTTTTTTCCAGCGCTGCGATCGCTTCCTGCAGCTTTCCTTGCGTGTATAGCAGATGACCAAGTTGGAAGAAGGCGTGCGCGTCATTGGGACGAGCCGCTACGATTTCGTGATACTCAGCAATGGCTTCGTCCGTGCGCCCGGCGCCTTCCAGTGCGGCGGCGAAGTTCAGGCGGATGTCGCTTGCTTTGGGCTCGAACTTCAGCGCTTGCTGGTAAATCTGAATCGCTTCGTCATATTTCTTTTCCGTATCGAGCGCGCCGGCGAGGTTGTTCATCGCGTCCACGTAGCGCGGTTGTAGCTTAAGCGCGGTCCGGTAGGCGGCGATGGCTTCGTCGGTTTTGCCCGCGGCAACCAGCGCCGCGCCCATTCCGTTGTAAGCCTGGGGAAAATTGGCGTGAAATGAAACGGCTAGTTGATATGCCGCAATCGACTCCGCGTATTTTCCTTCGTGATAGAGCGCAAGACCGCGATTATTTTCCGTGGTGGCATCTTTGGGTTTCAGCGCAAGGGCTTTATCGAGATCGGCTAATGCTTCGACGTCATTTCCTTTGGCGTCCAGCGCCAGACCGAGATTGCTCAGCGCCTCCACAAAATCCGGCCGCAGCACCAGCGCCTGCCGGTATTGTTCGATGGCCTCGTCAACCTTCCCTTGCTTGAACAATTGAAGGCCGCGATCATTCAACGAGACGGCTTGCGCGGAGTTGCTACCCGGCGCTTGGGCAGGCGTGGGGACATTTACAGCAAGAACAAGAATGAGGGTAAGCAAGGAGCCGTTCGAATTGGGGAATTTTCTCATTGCGGCTCTCACGATTTCCGAGAATAGCACAATCTCAAATGCTGTTAGATGCATCAGCGTAGTATCGCTGGCGTCACGTACTCTTTTGGCCGTGCTGCACAGCGCAAAGGGGCTCCCTCTCTGGTCCCGCTGCCTTTCGGATGCGCCGCGGTCCGCAACGGAGTATTGTTAATGCAGGGGAAGCGCTTTGGACGGATGGAAAGGCTCACTGAAGAGCGTGCTAGTGGGCGCACTAACTGGCACCGCTATAGGGCTCCTGGGATTTCTTTTGTCACAGAATCATCGGCCGGACACGATGGGACCGGTCCTGTTTATGCTCGTCCCGTTTGCCAGCGGATTCGCTATCGGCATTCTCTCGCAAGATACGCGGAGTCTAATCGCCGCGTCGATTTTGGCGGCAATGTTCGCGCTGGTGATGTTGATCGCATGGGGTTGGGAAGGTACGCTTTGTGTTCTAATGGCGATTCCTCTGCTTTTTATTGGACTTGGAGTTGGTGCCGCGCTCGGACTTTTGTTCAACAAACTCATTACCAAGTTTAGGGGCGGGAACAATAACCTGACACTTACGTCGGTCGTTTTGCTATCAATGCCGCTTCTGATTCTTGCGGGCCACCGCGTTGAGAAATCCACTCTGATTCACCCTCGTCGGCAGGTCATTATCTCGACGATTCGGCTCGCTGCCGAGCCTAAGGAAGTTTGGACCGACCTACAATCGTTCGATAGCCTTTCCGCGAAAAAACCCTGGTTGATGTACGTTGGGCTTCCTATTCCCATGCGCTGTGTGATGGAAGGGAGTGGGGTGGGCGCGAAGAGGACTTGCTATTTCGATCACGGCTATATTCAGGAGACCGTCACTGAGTGGTCGCCGCCCAACTTCATGCGACTCTCCATTGATCGAACGAATATGCCGGGACGCCATTGGCTCGGTTTCGAAGAGGCCAGCTACGAAGTGAGGCGGGACGGAAATGAAACGGTGCTGACGCGAAACACGACGATTATTTCCAATTTGTACCCAGTATGGTATTGGCGACCCTTGGAGCTTTGGGGAGTGACCAGCGAGCATCAGTATATATTCGCAGACCTTGCACGCCGCTTGCAGTGGTCCTCTCCAATTCACTGAGATTTGAGGCCACATGCTCCGGTACCGGGACTAGATTGACTTGTACTCCAGCGCTGTGATACCCATACACCGTCTTTTCGACAAGGACTTCCCTCGACTCTAGGAATGGCGGCCCAAACCCATCGGATCGAGGTCACGCTGGAGACGCTACTGGAAAGCGTGGACCTCGCAGAAAGTATATGCATGCGCATTGCGGAAGCCGCTGGCTTCAGCGAGGAAGAACTCCATAAAATCGGTATGGCTGTTCGCGAAGGCGTGATCAACGCCTACAACTACGGCAACCAGCAGGATCGTCGCAAGAAAATTCTGATGACGGTGGAACTTGATCCGGAAAACATGACCGTGCGTGTGCTGGATCAGGGGAGGGGTTTCGAGCTGCACGAGATACCCGATCCGTTGGAAGAGGAAAACCTGCTGCGTACTTCCGGTCGCGGTCTTTTCCTGATGAAAGCTTTCATGGATCAGTTCGACGTGCATACCGCACCCGGCGGCGGGGCCGAACTCGTAATGGTTAAAAAACTTCCGCATAAAGTTTCCAACAACGGCACCCACCAACCGGAGTAGAATTAGCTAGAGGCACTTCCGTGGCTATTCAGGCGACCTGCAGACAAAATGGCGATGTTTCAATCGTGGACTTCAGCGGCAAGATTACCTTGGGTGACGGCAGCGCTTTGCTGCGGAAAACCATCCGCGAGCTTGTCGAGAACGGCCAGAAAAAAATAATCATCAGCTTGTACGACGTGGATTATATCGACAGCTCCGGAATCGGCGAGCTGGTGAGCGCTTTCACCACGGTGCGAAATGCAAAAGGCGAGCTGAAGCTGCTGCACCTCACTAAGCGCGTGCACGATATATTGCAAATCACGCGCCTTTTTACGGTTTTCGATGTGCAGTCCGACGAAGAAGTCGCGATCCGCGCTTTCCGCTAAAAGCACCCGCTTCGCGGCACGCCGGTCGCGTGGGACCTCGTAAATCGATCGTTTTCCCAATCATCATGAGGTTGTTTTAGCTGGGAGGATCTTTGTGGCGGGTGTTCTTAACGCCTGTCACAATTCCCATGCCCAACAGGATGATTGCGCCGACAGCGATCCAGTGCGCCGGAATATGCATCAAGTAGGCGGCATAGATCAGACCAGCGATCACGATGGCGAAACCCGCGGCGTAGAGTCCGAATGACATCGCACGTCTCCTTGTTCCGGCGGATTATCTGATTTTTTAGCGACGCAAGTTTTCGACGTTACCTTTGCAAGCGGGATGCCCGCAAAGACACTCCATATCCGGGGTTTTTTCCATGCCTTCGCATTCTGTGCTGCAATAGCTTCCTTTCGTAACGATGCAGGAACAGATCGGATGTTCACACTTCTTGCCGTCGGCCATAAGTTTCTTCTCCTTGGTTCGCTCTCCATCGGCGAACCCCTGCCAATCTTAGCCTCTACAGCGAAACCTTGCCACGCAATAAAGGTTAAGAAAAGAGCCTGCCAGACGCACGGCCGGCATTTTAGTTCATTTTTTAGTTCAGCGCGGCCTTGTGATACCATGTTTGTTTATCCCTCCTTCAGGAGAAGCAATTGGCGCAACGTCTTACCCGTAGAGAACTGAAAACGGACGAAGTGCGCGACACCCTGGTACAGGGCGCGGGTCTGGTTTTCGATCATCAGGCAATTACATTTTTAGTCCTAATCCTAGGCGTAGTCATCGCGCTGGGCATATTCGGCTGGAAGACCTATGCCGAGCGCCAAACGGTGAAAGCTGCCGCAGCGTATGACGACGCCATGAAAGTATTTGATGCACGTATCCGTTCGCCACTCGAGCCTCAGCAGCCAGGGGAACTGAGCTACACCGACGAGAAGAACAAATATACGGAATCGGTTCGGAAATTTGAGGATGTGGCCAGCAAGTACGCGCGTACGCGTCCCGGCCAGCTGGCCAGCTATTATGAGGCGATCAGTCAGGAACGCCTGGGCAACAATGACGCAGCCAAAAAATTGCTCCAGAACCTTGCTGATTCGGGCGACGAAGATTTTGCCGCCATGGCGCGCTTTGAACTCGCTCAATTAGACGATCGGCTAGGCCAAGGCGATGAAGCCGTGAATCTTTACAAGAAGCTGATTGCCAAGCCTGCCGTGCTGGTGCCTAAACCAGTTGTGATGCTCGCGCTGGCGCAGCATTACACTGCAAGCAATCCGGCGGAAGCTTCGAAGTTGTACGCGCAAATTAAGTCGGAATATCCTGATACGCCCATGGCCGAGCAAGCTGACCAAGAACTTTCCCTCCTGCCCGGCAAAATCTAAGGATCCAGTATGACGCCGGCGCCGCTGGCAGCTTATGCGATGGACCAGCGGCGTTCGCGTGGCCGTCGTCACCGGGAGCCGCAGCATCCCTATCGTGGTGATTATGCGCGCGACCGCGATCGCGTAATCCACTCACGCGCGTTTCGCCGCCTGGAAGCTAAGACACAGGTTTTCACCACGCGCTATTCCGACCACTTTCGCAATCGCCTGACACACACAATGGAAGTGGCGCAGGTTGCGCGCACCGTCTCCGGTGCGTTGGGCTTGAACACCGAGCTCACCGAAGCGCTTGCCCTGGTGCACGACATCGGGCATCCGCCGTTTGGCCACGCAGGCGAAAAGCAACTGGACCTGCGGATGCGCGAGCACGGCGAGCACTTTGACCACAACCTGCATGCCCTTCGCATCGTCGAACAGTTCGAGCAGCGTTACTTGGACTTTCCCGGCCTCAACCTGACCTTCGAGGTGCGCGAAGGCATCGTGAAGCATTCGCGGAATTATTCGGCTGCTGAATTTCCATCGCTTGCCGAATACCTGCTGGACCAGCGTCCCACTCTGGAAGCGCAACTCATCGATTTGGTGGACGAAATTGCCTATAACACCGCGGATCTGGACGATGGCTTCGAGTCGCGACTTTTTGACTTCGATCTGCTGCGCGCGGAAGTTCCCATGTTTGACGAAGCTTATGCTGAAATCGATCGCCGCTACCCGCATGGGCGCCACAAGCTGAAATTCAACGAGGCGCTGAAGCAGATTCTCAATCGTCTGGTCACCGATTTGATCGACAACACTGCCAGTAAAGTCCAGGAAAGCGGTGCAAAAAATTCCGAAGACGTCCGCCAGCTAGCCAAGCGCGTGGCTGCCTTTTCGCCAGAAATTGCCGAGAAAAATGCTGCGTTGAAGCGCTTCTTGTACGGCCATCTTTACTCGCATCCGGCAATCGCCGAGGACCGCGATCGCTCCGTAGCCTCGCTGGACGCTCTGTTCCTTTTCTTCCTGGACCATCCTGATCGGCTACCCAAGCAATACGCGGAATTGGCCGAAAACCAGCCGCGCCATCGCGTTATATGCGACTACATGGCGGGCATGACGGACCATTTTCTCCTCCGCCAATGCAACGAATTGCGGGGTCTTCCGGCGGCGCACTCGGGCTAGCAGCCCAGAACAGTCCAACCAGCATCTAAACCAGTCTAAGAAAGTCATTGTTCATTTGGTGTCAGCCGGCATTGTTCTCAAAGTGGCTTCCTTGACATCGCCGGCACTGGTCATATAATTAACTTTACTAACGCGGAGAACCCCATGTTTCTGGACGTAAAAGAACTTGCCGTCCGAAAAATCCGCATCCGCAAGAGCTATATTCCCGGGACTCTCGACTTCCATTCCGGCGAGTTTCGCCAGGTGGAACCGCTGGAAGTACGCGCGACGGCCGAGCTAACGGAAGGGCAAATCCGTGTGTATGGCAACCTCCATACGCGCGTGGAGCTGGTGTGTGCGCGCTGCCTGGACACCGTGGTGGAAGAAATCAGCCGCGATTTTGACCTGTTTTACCGGCCCATGACCTCGATTGCCAATAACGACGAGTTTCACCTTAACCTGGACGATACCGAGATAGCCTTCTTCGAAGGCGACGGCCTGTTCCTGGCTGACGTGCTGGCCGAGCAGGTTAATCTGGCGCTTCCTATGAAGGTGATATGCCGCAGCGACTGCCGGGGCTTGTGCTCGCATTGCGGCGCGAATCTGAATAACGAAGAGTGCCGCTGTGAAAAGAACTCAGCCGACCCGCGTCTGGCTCCACTCGCCCGTTTGAAGCAGGACTGGTTCAAAAAGCAATAAAACGCTACACTATCCCTTTCCATTTCAGCTATACCAAGCCGCAGACGGCTAATTTAGAGGAGCAGGAATGCCGAATCCAAAACGACGTCACTCCCATGCGCGCAAGAACAAGCGACGCGCCCACGACCATCTTCACACGCTCTCGCTATCCGAGTGTCCGAATTGCCACGAGAAGAAACTGCCTCATCAGGCATGTCCTCATTGCGGGCAATATAAAGGCCGTGAAGTGATTGACACCTCGGCTAAGTCGGCCTAAGTTTTCCTTCGTTTCTTTCCGATTTCGCGCGATTGGAGTCCGTTGGTGCTCAGATGACCACCATTGCAATAGATGCTATGGGCGGCGACCATGCGCCTCGTGCGGAAGTGGAAGGCGCAATTCTGGCTGCGCGCGAGTTTGGTGTGCGCATCGCATTGGTTGGCATCGAGGCCAGCCTCAAGCAGGAACTGGGTCGCCACCGCGCGCGCAATCTTCCCATCGAAATTGTCGGCGCGACGGACGTCATCACCATGAGCGACTCGCCTTCGCAGGCTTTCCGCCGCAAGAAGGAAAGCTCCCTACATGTGGCCGCTCGACTGGTGCGTGACGGCAAAGCGGAAGCTATGGTGAGCGCGGGAAACACCGGCGCGGCAATGACGGTCGCTCGCTTCGTCCTTGGCACGCTTCCTTCCGTGGACCGTCCGGCGCTCGCCGCGGCCTTCCCTAATATGAAGGACAAAATTTCGGTAATCCTCGATGTGGGCGCGAACGTGGATTCGAAGCCTGAGCAGCTTCGTCAGTTCGCAGTGATGGGCGAAATTTATTTCCGCGCGATATGGGGTGTGAAGCGTCCGCGCGTGGCTTTGCTCTCGATTGGCGAAGAAGAAATGAAAGGTAACGAGTTGACCCGCGAAGCATCCAACCTGCTGAAGCAATCCTCGCTTAATTTTGTGGGCAACGTGGAAGGCCGCGACGTGTTTCGCGGGAATGTGGATGTGATCGTTTGCGACGGCTTCATCGGCAACGTCGCGCTGAAAATCAGTGAAGGCCTGGTGGAGCACGTTCAAGGCATGCTGAAGAAGGCTATCAAGAGCTCGCTTAAGTCGCAGATCGGTTACGCTCTGTCGAAACAAGCCTTCGACGATTTCCGCAAGCGCACCGATTCTTCGGAAACAGGGGGCGCTCCGCTGCTGGGCGTGCGCGGAATCACCATCATCGCTCATGGCCGCTCAAATCCCAACGCCATCAAGAACGCCATACGCGTGGCCAGCGAACTCTGCCGCGCGCGCATCAACGAAAAGATTGACCAGGAGCTCTCCGCTGCCGCCGTCGCTGCTCGCGGCTGACCTCAGCGGAGTTTCAGTCGCCTATGGGCAAACTCGCATTTCTTTTTCCGGGTCAGGGCTCGCAGTATTGCGGCATGGGCCGCGATCTGGCAGAAAACTTCGCCGAATCCGCCCAGGTTTTCGACCAAGCGAATGCCGCACTCGGCTACTCCATGTCTGACATGTGTTATACCGCCTCGCTCGAAGAGCTCAAGCAAACGGAAAATACGCAGCCTGCGATTCTCACGGTCTCCGTGGCGGCTTATCGCGCGCTTGAGAAAAGAGGTATGCAGCCCGACTTTGTCGCCGGCCACAGCTTGGGAGAATATTCCGCGCTCGTTGCCGCTGGGGGTCTGGATTTTTCGTCGGCTGTGAAATTGGTTCGTGCCCGCGGCCGCTATATGCAGGAAGCCGTGCCGTTGGGTGAAGGCGCTATGGCTGCGATTCTGGGCCTGGCTCCCGCGGAAGTATTGGAAATTTGCAAGAAAGCCGCCGACCACGAAGTGGTCTCGCCCGCGAACTTGAATTCTCTGGAGCAGACCGTCATTTCCGGAAACGCTACGGCGGTAAAACGTGCCGTTGAAATTGCTTCGCAAAGTGGCGCCAAGCGCGCTGTAATCTTGCCCGTCTCCGCGCCCTTTCATTGCGCGTTGATGGTTCCAGCGCAGAAGCGATTAGAACACGATCTCCGTGGCGCCAATTTCGGTCCGCTGAAAATTCCCCTGATCACCAATGTGGACGCCGAAGCCGTCACTAGCGGCGACGAAGAGCGCGAAGCGCTGATCCGCCAAGTGACGGCACCGGTGCGCTGGCTAGATTCCGTCCACGAAATGATCGAAAGCGGAGTGACAATTTTCGTAGAAGTCGGCCCCGGAAAAGTTCTCTGCGGTTTGCTGCGACAGATCGATCGTTCCGTCCGTTGCATAAACGTGGAAGACGCCCCCAGCCTGCAGGCCGCCATCGACAAAATCGCCCAACTCCGCGCCGAAACCCCGGAAAGTTAGATTCCCCAGTTTTGAAATTTGATCAGGAGCTACGCATGGTCCTGGGTCGGTCGCTAATTGCATCCGCCAAAAGCAGAGCAGTTCCGCTGAGGACTAAGGTATCGGCGACGAAGTTGAACCCGTCGCCGATGTTGGACAGGTAGGAAAACCAGATGGGGAAGTAAACAAAAAGGACCAGAAGCAGAATCATAATTCCCAGATATGTCGCCGCCACGCGCGTCTTTTTATTCACCACAATACATGCGCCGCAAACAAGCAGAACCGCGCCCGAAAAATAGGCCCACAAAAGATGCCCGGGAATCCAGGTTGGCGTTATTTTATCGAGTGGAACGCCGGGCGCAATCTCGGGATGCAGAAAGTCCTCCACGCCAAAGACCGTCGCTGGTATCCCCACGAAAAAGCGCCCGAGAGTTACCAGCGCTGGCGCGCCGTCCAGAGGCGCCCCCTTCGACAGGCTTCCGGCCAACGCAAAAGCGCCGCCACTGAAAGCGGTGTCCCTCAGAGCGATGGACCAGAACAGACGAGCGCCGTGTGTCTCCACGATGTTGGGGATGTGCATCAAAATCACGAAGAGTAGAAGCATGCTCCCCAGAAGTATAGCCGCCAACTTTGAATATCTCTTTAGAGTGATGCTTAGCGCTGCGGCAATCAGAGCAATGCCCACCAGATAGGTCCAAAACAGGTGCGCTGGCATCCAGGATGGAACCAGGGCCGCGATCTCCGCCGTATCAACCAGGTGCTCGGTACCGAATACCCCCATCGGCATGGCAAAGAACAAACGGCCGAACGGCAGGATTTTTTCCAGGCCGCGCCTTGGCGGCAGTTCTTTATCCTTGATGATTATTGCAAGGCCGATTGCAAAAAGGACCACAGCCGAGAAATACGGCCAGAACACATTCGCCGGGATTCGGAAGGCGGCGATGGATACAGCCAGACGAGCGTGCGTGAAAAATTGGAGACTGTCGTTCAGCATATGCATTGCAGGATCACCCTTACGGGACTCTGAATCACAAAGCCCTCCAAGAGTTGCTCGTTAACCGGCCATTCAGAAGGGTGCGATTCGGCTCAAGTCCGGCGGATGTGAAAGCCATTATTACCAACACCAGCATGCGACGCATCCTAGCTATCTAATCTCCGGTGGCTCCAAACAACCTACGCGCCCGAACCAGATTCCGACCGTGGTCGGAGGCCTTCGATGCATTGCTCAAAGAAATTCCGCACGCTCCCTTGGTGTCTTTTGCTCGCCACTTCGCTATTTCTCGGCGGATTCTCTGCGGCGCTGAAGCCGAGCCAGCAAACCCGAGGCGATATTGTTAGCGGCTTACAATTGACCATCTATCTCGACCAGGAAAAGGTCGGATCCAAAAAGCCGAAATTCAGGGTCGAGTTGCGCAATGCTGGAGAAGACGATCTGGTTCTGAATCTGGGTTTCATGCTGGGAGGGAAACAGTATCCGGATGCGATTGTCTTGACGCTTGGCGATACACACGGAAAATCTCGGCCGCTTCAACTCCGCGAACCTTTCACGGTCGCAGGACGAGTGGATCCGCTTGTTCTGCCTCTCCCGGCTGGCGCGACATTCTCGATCTCTGTGGATTTCGAAAAATATCTGATAATGCCTCGGCCAGAAGAATCGGATTTCGGGTTACAAGCAGGCACCTACACCCTGGAAGCTCAATTCACAGGCAAAGGCGTCCGTCCAGAAGACTTCAACCATGGCGTAATGGCATACTGGCAGGACACGGTGACTTCAAATCTTCTACGGTTTGAGGTTCCAAATCCATAAGGCTTAACCTCGAGATGGTAACCAATTACTCCTCTGTTGCGCTGCACGTTTGATATGCGATAGCTTCACATCCTATGTTCTCGCTCAAGGATAAAGTTGCTCTAGTGACTGGTGCGTCTCAGGGGATTGGCAGGGCTACGGCGCTGGCACTCGCTGAAGCTGGCGCGAAAGTAGCCATTGCCGCACGTAACACTGAAAAACTTATGTCGCTAGCAGAAGAAATTTTAGCAGCAGGCGGTGAGGCGGTCCCTATTCCCATGGATGTGGCTGACGCGGCGCAAGTGAAAACCGGCTTCCAACAATTGCTTGCGAAACTCAGCAAGCTCGACATCCTGGTGAACAACGCAGCCATAACTCGCGACACGCTCGCGCTGCGCATGAAGCTGGAAGATTGGGACGCTGTATTGCGTACCAATCTTACCGGCGCGTATTTGTGTACTCAGCAAGCGCTGGGTGCCATGCTGAAACAGCGCGCCGGGCGCATCATCAATATTTCTTCGGTGGTCGCGGAAACGGGCAACGCCGGCCAGGCAAATTACGTCGCATCAAAAGCCGGCTTGATCGGATTCACGCGCGCCATTGCGGTGGAAGTCGCCTCACGCAACATCACAGTGAACGCCATTGCGCCCGGCTTCATCGCCACGCCCATGACCGATCCTCTCTCCACAGAACTGAAAGATAAAATGAAGGCGATGATCCCGCTCGGCCGCTTCGGCAGCGACCGCGACGTCTCGACCGCCATCGTTTTCCTCGCCAGCGACGAAGCCGGCTACATCACCGGCCAGGTCCTCGACGTCAACGGCGGCCTGCACATGGGCTGAATTTTCGGTCGAATAGGAGCTCGAGAACTTTGGACCAGTATTCATCACCAAGCCGGAAAACGATTGCAAGCGGATATTCGTCTCCAGGCAAGATTAGATTTGGCAAAGGTTGACCCTGCATTCTGGCTTGCATAGAATGGGCAGGCTGTCTTGGGGCGCTCCCCGATCGCCGTACACCTGGGGTGCGAGATCGCCGATACCGGAGGATACATCAGAATGGCCAGCGTCGAAGAACGCGTGAAGACAATTATTGTCGAGCAGCTCGGTGTGGATGAAGGCGAAGTCACTCCGACCGCTTCCTTTGTGGATGACCTGGGCGCCGACTCGCTCGACACAGTCGAGCTGGTGATGGCCTTCGAGGAAAATTTCGGCATCGAAATTCCGGACGAAGATGCCGAGAAAATTGCCACGGTCAAAGACGCCGTCGATTACATCGAGAAGCACTCCAAAGGAAGCAAGTAGTCCGCTGGCCGTCCCCATTCAGTATAGGAGAAGTTCCTTTTGAACCGCCGAGTTGTCGTTACAGGCGTTGGGCTGATCTGCGGATGTGGCATTGGGACCGAAGAGGTCTGGCGCAATCTGCTAGCGGGAAAGAGCGGCATTGGCCCGATTACCCATTTTGATCCCGCCGGATTTGATTGCCGCATCGCCGGAGAAGTCCGCAATTTCGATCCGCTAAATTGGATTGAAAAAAAGGAACTGAAGAAAACCGGCCGCTTCATTCAACTGGCCATGGCAGCTTCTGATTTCGCCGTCAAGATGGCGGCCTTGGAAGTCACCGCTGAAATTGCCGACTCGACCGGCGTTTACATCGGCTCCGGCATCGGCGGATTCGATGTCATCGAACGTGAACATTCGAAATATTTGGCTGGTGGTCCGGGCAAGATTTCTCCTTTTTTCATTCCTGCGTCGATTGTGAATCTCGCCTCAGGCCACGTCTCGATTCGCTACGGAGCGAAAGGCCCTAATTCCGCCACCGCTACTGCGTGTTCGGCGTCCGCTCATGCGATTGGCGACGCTTTCAAAATCATCCAGCGTTCCGATGCCGACGTGATGATCGCGGGCGGCACGGAAGCAGCCATCACACCCATGGGCGTCGGCGGATTCGCCGCCATGCGTGCTCTCTCCACGCATAACGACGAACCTGAACGCGCCAGCCGTCCCTTTGACGCGGAGCGCGACGGCTTTGTGGTGGGCGAAGGCGCCGGCGTTTTAATCCTGGAATCGCTCGATTATGCCCAGCGACGCGGCGCAAAAATCATCGCCGAAATTGTGGGCTACGGCATGTCTGGCGACGCTTACCACATCACGCAACCGGCCGAAGGTGGCGACGGCGGATACCGCGTAGCCATGGCGGCGATCAAAGATGCAAAAATTACTCCCGACGATGTGAGTTACGTCAACGCGCACGGCACCTCCACTCCCATCGGTGATGCCATCGAAACCGCCGCGCTCAAACGCGTATTTGGCGAGCGCGCAAAAAAAGTTCCCATTAGCTCGACGAAATCCATGACCGGACATTTGTTAGGCGGTGCAGGCGGCTTGGAAGCCGGCATCAGCGTTCTCGCGCTGCGCGATCAGATTCTTCCGCCCACCGCGAATTACGAAAATCCTGATCCCGCATGCGATCTCGATTACGTTCCGAATCACTCGCGCAAGGCCGAAGTGCATTATGCGCTCTCCAATTCCTTCGGCTTCGGTGGAACAAACGCGTCCTTGATTTTCAAACTTTGGGACGCTAAGTAGTGTGTTAATTCGATTCGAATTTGTAGCGTCCGCCTTTAGGCCGGCGTATGCATTTTCTTCTTATTCCTGTTGTCGCTGGGAGGCATTTTGAAAATTGGCGTATGTGTTAAACAAGTTCCCGCGAAAGATGCTCCGCTCGCCATTGTCCAAGGGGGCGCCTGGATCCGCGAATCCGACATCGGCTTTGAAACCAACGAGCCCGACAGCTTCGCGCTAGAAGAATCGCTGCGCCTGAAAGAAAAACATGGCGGCGAAGTGGTGGCCATCTCCATGGGTCCTGACCGCGCGAAGCAAACCATTAAAGAAGCTCTGGCCAAAGGCGCTGACCGCGGAATCCACATCGCCGACGATCAATTTTTCAAGCTTGATCCGCTGTCGTCTGCGCGCTCCATCGCGGCCGCAATCAAGGACGAAAAATTCGATCTGCTGCTGACCGGCTTGCAAAGCGACGACCAGGGTTTCGGCCAAACCGGTGTGCTTCTCGCAGAATTGCTGGGCCTCCCGCACGCTACCATCATCATGCACATCGACATTGTGGACGGCCACATGAAGCTGAAGCGCGAACTGGAAGCCGGCTGGTTCCAGTGGGTGGAGCTGCCGCTGCCCGCGGTGCTCTCGATTCAATCCGGCATCAACAAGCCGCGTTACGCCACGCTGAAAGGCATTATGGCTGCCAAGAAAAAAGAGATCGCAACGGTGAATCGCGCAACGCTGGGGGTTGCCGATGTAGCCACACAGCGCATAGAGAAAATTTACATTCCGCAAAAGACCAAGAAGACGGAATTTATCACGGGCCAGCCAAAAGAAGTGGCCGCGAAGCTGATTGAAAAGCTAAAGCACGAAGCGCGGGTGCTCTAGCCATGAAAATTCTTCTCATCACCGAGCAGCGCGAAGGCAAGTGGAACAAAGTTAGCTTCGAAACGCTGGCCGCAGCGCAGCAAATTGTCCAGCAGACCAAAGGTTCTCTCACTGCCGTAGTCGTCGGCAAGGGTGTCTCCTCTCTGGCCCAAGAGATGGCCGGCTATCAAGTGGACGAAGTGCTCCTGGTTGAGCACGACCTGCTGGAAAAGTACACGCCGGATGGATTCTCACTGGCTCTGCGCCAGGTGATCGAGTCCAGCAAGCCCGACCTGGTTTTATCTCCGCATACTTATCAGGTCCGCGATTTCGCTCCCAAGCTCGCTGCCTCGATGGGTAAAGGAATGATCGGCGACTGCATACATTATCGTTACGAAAACGGCAAATTAATTTTCGTGCGCCAAATGTTTCAAGGTCGCACGAATGCCGACGTCGTGTTTGCCGGCGAGGCTCCCTGGATCGCCACTTTTCAAGCCAGCGCATTCCGCTCGGATCTGGCTACCAAACACGCCAGCGGCAAAGCTCCCGTAAAGCCGGTCGCCGTTGACTTGAAGACCGAACAAATTCGCACCAAGCCGCTCGAACTCTTCCGCGAAGCAAAACAAGCCGTCGACCTGACCCAAGCGCCCATTCTGATCTCCATCGGCCGTGGTATTAAAGCTCCCGAAAATATCCCCCTGGTTGAGAAACTCGCAAAACTTCTGGGAGGAGAGATTTGCGCGTCGCGCCCGATTTGCGACGAAGGCTGGCTCCCCATGGATCGCCAGATCGGCAGCTCCGGACAAACTGTTGCGCCCAAGTTGTATCTAGCGCTCGGCATCAGCGGAGCCATCCAGCACGTCGTCGGCATGAAAGGCTCGCGCACCGTCGCTGCTATCAACAAAGACCAAAATGCTCCCATCTTCGAAGTAGCCGACTACGGAATCGTCGGCGATCTCTTCGAAATCGTCCCCGCCCTAATTGAAGAACTGGAGAAAACCGCGCACGGTTGAAGATAGTCGAAAGATGGGATGAGACGAATCTCACACATTCTAATCGGATCTCAGCTGTCTCATTGAGTGGGTCCGAAAAGCATTACACACTGCGATCGTTGAAACAGTCAAAACCAGCAGTAACAATCCCAATATTACCGTGTGCTCTGCGTCAGGGATGGGATGCCCATCGATGGGAGGTAAAAACTTGTAAGTGTTCCCGAACCAGTGTTCGTAAAAGCGCATAAACTGAGATGAGGCGCCACGGAAGTACGGAACCCACCAGGAACTGACCTCCACGTAGAGCCAGAAGCCATAAAGCCCGAGCCCTGCGAGCATCGGCCAACGCCAACGCCTCCAATAGAAGACAAGAATGGTAGCCTGCAGTACGACCAGAGTAAGATCGGTCGACTTCTGGCCGTTTCCATTCGACACGTTATTCCAGCGCCCCAAAGGTATCCATTCCACCACCTGCAGATAGGCGCCAAGAGCAATTTGCGTCACAATCGCAGATTTCAATACTTTGTTCATCGTGAAGCACTCTCCACCGTGTCTCCTCCCCGTTGATACGATACTCACTCTGAATCTGTTTCGCGGAATCTCTATGCGGGAGAAGTTGATGAAGTCAATTACTAACGCTTACTTGTGTCCGCTTTTGCGACGGGTTCTCGCGCTAACGGTCATCCCGCCGCATCAGGATTTCAGCGCTACGTTCCATGCTGCTGAAAACATGCCATTTGTCTAGCGTCTCCGGTGGAACGCCACATGCTAACCCGTCCTACAACTAATTGTGCTCGCCGCAAAGCATGCGATGGGCGCTCGGGGGCGACCGATGCATACCCTGCTGCAAGACCTGCGCTACGGCATACGCATGTTGGCCAAGACGCCGGGCGTCGTCCTGCTCATAGTTCTCACCTTGTCGCTTGGCATCGGCGGCAGCACGCTGCTTTTCAACATGGTGCGCCAATGGATTTTGCATCCGGTTTCGTTCCCGGAAGCGGATCAGCTAACAGTCGCCTGGGAACTCGACTCGAAAAAGGGCTGGATAGGGCAAGCTTCCGCGCCAGATTTCGCGGATTGGCGCGACCAGAACACGGTGTTCGAAAATTTATCGGCCTGGACCATTTCAAATTTCAATCTCACGGGAAGAGATCGCCCAGAGAGAATTTTAGGGGCCCGCGTAAGCGCGAATTTCTTTCAAACGCTTCGCGCACAGCCGACGATGGGCCGGGCCTTCAGGCCCGAAGAAGATGAGCCAGGCCGCAACCGCCTCGCTATTTTGAGCTACGGCCTCTGGCATGACCGCTTCCATGCCGATCCAGACGAACCGGGAAAGACGATTACCCTAAATGGCGACTCCTACACCGTCGTCGGCGTCATGCCCGAAGATTTCCACTTCACATTGATGGGCCGGGCCAATATTTGGGTTCCTCTCGCGTTCACTGACCAGGAGCGCGCCGACCGCGCGAACGGATTCCTCAACGTAGTGGGCCGTCTGAAACCTGACGTCACGCTCGCGCAAGCGCAACAGGCGGTGGACCCCATTGCGCAACGCCTTGAGAAACTTTATCCCGCAACGAATACGAACGGCGGAATTTTCTTAAACAGCCTGCGCCACGAGATCGGAAAACATGTGGGCGATCAAGGCATTTACATGAGCTTCTGCATCGGCATCTGCATTCTGCTGATCGCTTGCGCCAATGTGGCGGGAATACTTCTCGCGCGTTCCCTAGCTCGCCAAAAAGAAATGGCCCTAAGAATTTCTCTCGGCGCGAACCGTTTCCGCATCGTGCGCCAACTTCTTACCGAGAACGTCTGGCTATTCTTTATTGCCGCTGCTCTTGGCATCGTACTGGCGAAATGGGGCGGTCAGTGGATCACCAATCTGATTCCGTTCGAAAACCGCGGCTACCTTCCAAACTACGGCCGCCTTTACGTAGATGTCTCCACTTTGGCTTACTCGCTGGGAATTGCGCTTTTCTCTGCCCTGGCTTTCGGATTGACGCCTGCGTTGCACAGCTCCAAAGCGGACCTCACTGGCATGTTGAAAGATGCAAGCAGTTCAGTTTCCATCAGTTTGCGCGGCCGACGCATGAGAAAAATTCTGGTGGTGCTGGAAGTTTCTCTCGCTTTGACGTCTCTCGTGCCGGCGGGCCTGATGATCGAATGGTTAAAAAACATCAACAACATCGATCTAGGATTCCGCTCCGAGCATGTGCTGACCGCGCAAATCACTTTGCCAGACACCGCGTACGCTGATCCGCGCCAAGTGGCGAGTTTTTATAATCGCTTGCTCGACCGCATTCAGGCTTTTCCACAGGTCACCTCGGTGGGCGCAAGCCAGTACATTCCTTTTGGCAACGGATACGATTCCGCCGAGATGTTTTTCGAAGGACGCCCGGCGCCGGATCCGGGGAATATACCGAGTGTTGCGATAACCGCCGCAACGCCAGGCTACGCCTCTGCCCTCGGCCTGCAAACGATTCGCGGCCGCTTCATTTCCGATCAGGATGGCCCGGACGCGCCATCCGTCATGGTCATCAATCAAACGCTTGCCGATCGCTATTTTCCACATCAGGATCCCATCGGCCAAAGAATTCAGCTTGGTCGCGATAGCAGCACGTTACGTACCGTCGTCGGCATCGTGAAAAATATTCGGTTGGATACGGATTTCAGCCGTCCGCTCGCGTCCGAAAGTTACATTCCTTTTTCACAGTCTCCCGGCAGATCGATGGCAATTCTGCTGCGAACATCCGGTGATCCGATGGCTCTTGCCGCTGGACTTCGCCAAGCGGTCTCTTCGCTGGACCAGAATCAGCCCGTTTCGCAGATCGTTTCGCTCAGCCAATTGATTAGCGATCAGGAAGCGCCCATCAGGATATTCACCGGGTTCACGAATTTCTTCGGAGTTCTCGCCCTATTCCTTGCGGCCATCGGAATTTACGGAACCATGGCATACATCGTGGAAGGCCGCACAAAAGAAATGGGCATACGTGTAGCCCTCGGCGCGAGTCCTCGAGACGTAATGCGATTGGTGCTGGTCCACAGCGTTCGCATCACTTTCGGGGGCATTCTTCTGGGCTTGGCCGGCGCGTTGGCGTTGGCTCAATTGATTGCCGGAATGCTCGTTGGCGTAAATGTGGCTGACCCGCGCGTTTATTTCGGCGCAGCACTCGTCTTAGGTGGCGCGATCCTGCTCGCGAGCTATTTACCCGCGCGCCGTGCCATGCGCGTGGATCCCATGGTCGCGCTCCGATACGAATAAAGTAGGAACGGTTTCGGGAACTGGCTTTGTGGAAATAACGTAGGAAATCAATCGAGGTTTATATGGGAACGCTATTGCAAGACGTCTATCACGCCTTTCGCGCGCTGAAAAAATCGCCGGGTTTTACCGCCATCGCGGTGCTCACGCTTGCGCTCGGCATCGGCGCCAACACGGCGCTCTTCTCTGTGGTGAACGCAGTACTGCTGCGTCCTTTGCAGTTCAAGAATCCTTCAAGACTCGTGTGGGGCTGGGGAAAGTGCCCCCTCTGCGAGCACGGCGCCGTGTCGCCGTCCGACTTTCTGGACTATCGCGCGCAGAACCAGTCCTTTGAACACTACGGCGCCAGAGCAGTGGGAGATTCGCTTTTCAATCTCACCGGAACCGACCAGCCCATCCAGATCACAGGCTCCATGATAACGGCGGGCTTCTTCGACGCTCTTGGCATTCAACCCCGCTATGGCCGCGTGTTTACCCTATCCGACGACAAAACAACCGATCCCGAAGTAGTAATCCTGAGCCACCATTTGTGGCAAGAACGTTTCGGCGGCGATCCGAACGTTATCGGCAAATCGATCGCTCTCGACGGCAAGACCCGCACAATTGTTGGCGTTCTCGCAAACGATATGCCCGTCCTCACCCAAGCCGATCTATGGTTTCCTGCGCCTTTCGAAAATCGGGGAATGCAGAGCCGCCACTCTCATTTTCTCCGGCCCATCGGCCTTTTGAAGCCTGGCGTTACCATTTCTCAAGCGCAAGCAGACCTGGACACGATCGCAGCTCGGCTTGCCACACAATTTCCCGAGACGGACAAAGGATGGCGCCAACAACTCGAACCTCTCCAGAGCGTTCTGGTCGGCGATGTGGGTCCTGCGTTCCTGGTGCTAATAGGCGCCGTCGCTCTGGTTCTCTTGATTGCATGCGCCAACATCGCCAGCCTTATTCTCGCGCGCAATACCGTTCGCCGGCGAGAGATCGCCATCCGCACCGCGCTGGGAGCTGGACGATCGCGGCTCGTCCGGCAATTGTTGACCGAAAGCTTGGTCCTGGCACTGATTGGCGGTGTCGCTGGAATTTTTGTTGCTGCCGCCGGTGTGGAACTCTTAAAACAGCTCGGGCCCGAGAGTCTTCCGCGCCTTGACGAGGTAAATGTGAACGGCGTCGTCCTCACCTTCACCTTCGCGATCGCGATTTTCACCGGAATCTTGTTTGGCCTGGGGCCTGCGCTCAAAGCAAGCCGCCGCGATTTGACGCAAAGCCTCAAGGACGGCGGCAGCTCCGGCGATTCGCGCTCAAAGCACCGCGCGCACAATACCCTCGTCGTCGCCGAAGTAGCCCTTTCGCTGGTAGTGTTGATCGCTTCCGGACTCTTGCTTAACAGTTTTTGGCACCTGATGCGCGCTCCGCTCGGATTCGATCCGGCGAATGTCCTTACCACTGAGGTATCGCTCCTCTCCCCGAGATATGACGATAAGCAACGCCGTGAATCATTTTTCCGCGAACTCCAGGCGCGCATCCAATCTGCGCCCGGCACCACAAATGCCGGATTCGTCTCCGAGTTGCCGCTCAGCGGCGAAGGCAACGATACATTTTTTACCATCGTCGAACGTCCACCGGTAAATCGGGACGACAATGAGGACGCAGACTTCCGCGTCGTCGCCGGCGATTATTTTGGAGCGATGCGGATTCCGCTCTTGGCCGGGCGCAGCTTTGAGAGTGAAGATGCATCCGAAGCCCGTCAAGTTTTGGTCGTCAATGAGCCGTTCGCGAAGAAATTTTTTCCGGACGGGAGCGCCATCGGCAAGCACTTGAAATTATTTGAAGGTACGCCCAAATTTACGACACGCGAGATCATCGGGATCGTAGGAGGCAACAAGCACTTCGCGTTGCAGGAATCTCTTCGTCCGCAAATGTTTATCCCTGGATCCCACACGAGGATGAGCATAGTCGTGCGCGGCGCGGGCGATCCTGCCGTGCTGACGGCGACAGTCCGCGAGGCGCTCCACCAGATCGATCCGGACGAGGCCACCTCCACGTTCCGCACTATGACCGATGTGGTATCCAGTTCAGCCGCGAATGATCGCTTCAACACGCTCCTGCTCGGGGCTTTTGGGGCCATTGCGTTACTGCTTACGGCCGCTGGAATCTTTGGCGTTCTGTCTTACCTGGTCACGCAACGCAGGCGAGAAATCGGACTGCGAATGGCGCTCGGTGCGCAGCAAGCGGATGTTCTCCGCGTGATCGTAGGCCATGGATTGCGGCTAATGTTGGTTGGTGTGGGCATCGGGGTGGCCGGAGCTCTGATAGTAACGCGCTGGATGTCCAGCGTTTTATTCGGCGTGAAGCCTACTGACCCATTCACCTTTGCCGTGGTGGCTCTTGTGCTAGGTACGGTCGCCTTTCTTGCGGCTTATATTCCCGCGCGGCGCGCCATGCGTGTCGATCCCATGGTGGCGCTCCGATACGAATAGTATGCTGCGGAATAATCGGTCGAATTTCGGGTGGCCAATTTTGGGAGGCGGCAATGGAAACTTTGCTGCAAGACATTCGCTACAGCATTCGAATGCTGGCCAAGAATCCTGGCTTCGCGGCGGTTGCTGTACTCACTCTCGCGCTTGGCATAGGCGCCAATACCGCCATCTTCTCCGTGGTCAACGCCGTTTTGCTCCGGCCTTTGGCCTACAGAGATTCGGCTTCTCTCGTCAACGTCTGGGGAAAGTTCGATAAAGAACACCTCCCGCGCAATTGGATCTCCGAACCTGAATACTGGGACTTGCGCGATCGCAATCAATCCTTCTCCGATCTCGGCGCTTATTCCCTCGCCGGCAGCTCAAATTTAACCAGCAGCGAAACTCCGCCGGTGCAAGTTTCCACTCCCTCCGCCACGGCCTCTCTTTTTTCGCTCCTCGGCGTACAAACAGAGCTCGGCCGGACATTCCTGCCGGACGAAGATTTGCCCGGCCGCGATCACGCGGCAATCCTCAGTTTTGCGCTGTGGCAAAGCCAGTTTGGACATGATCCGAAAATTGTGGAGAGAAGCATTCAGCTCGACGGTGAGTCTTATTCAATTGTCGGGGTGCTGCGCAAAGACTTTTCTTTGGGAGGCAAACGCGATCTGTGGCTTCCACTCAGCTTGGATCGCGCACATCCAGGCAGCCGGGGCTCGCACCTCTACCACGTCGTCGCTCGATTGAAACCCGGAATCACGCTGGCCCAAGCCGGCTCGGACATAGAGCGCTTTGCACTTGAACTGCAGCGCGAGTATCCGGATTTCTATGGCACGGAAGACAAGGGCTGGGGTATGTTTCTGGTCCCCATGAAGGAACAGCTGGTCGGCGATCTCCGGCCCGCGCTCCTGATTCTTCTGGTTTCCGTGGCCTTCGTTCTTCTGATCGCTTGCGTCAACGTCGCAAACCTCCTGCTCGCGCAAGCTTCCGCGCGTGAGAAAGAACTCGCCGTCCGAGCGGCCATGGGCGCGGGTCGTGTTCGTCTTATACGCCAGCTGCTTACCGAAAGCCTAGTGCTCGCGCTTCTCGGAGGCCTCTTTGGTTTGTTTATAGCGTATTGGGGAGTAGATGCTCTGCGCTTGCTTATTCCCGACAACGTGCCGCGCATTGGTGAAATCCAGGTTGACCATGTCGTTCTGGCCTTCACATTTGGAGTCTCCCTACTCACCGGCTTGATCTTCGGGCTGTTCCCGGCGTGGCATGTAGGCCGAGCCGATTTGCAGGACACATTAAAGGAGGCCGGTCGCGGCAGCTCCGCTGCGGGGGGAAGCCGTCGCTTGCGTGGCGTCCTGGTGATATCGGAAGTTGCCTTCGCCGTGCTGCTTCTTGTCGGCGCAGGCTTGCTGATTCGTAGTTTCAGTCATTTGCTCGACGTCAGACCGGGCTTCCAGACAGATCATTTATTGACCATGGAACTTTCTCTCCCTGAAAAGGCTTACCCAGACGGCCCTCCGGTCGAGGAATTTTATAAGCAGCTTCTAGATCGCCTGCGAGTCATTCCCGGAGTCCAAGCTGCAGGCGCTATTTCCGAATTGCCGCTGAGCCAGGCCTATTCCTCCGGCAGCGTTCTCGCTGAAGAATCTTCCGCGTCGGATCTCCCGCACATGGCGAACATGAACAATCTTCCCTATCTTGAAACCGACCGTCGAACGATCACTCCCGGATACTTTGCCGCCATGGAAATTCCACTTCAACGCGGCCGCCTCTTCTCCGACTCCGACACAACTAGCGCCCCTTTTGTCGCCATTGTTGACACAGACTTCGCTCACCGCTTCTGGCCCGGCCAGGATCCCATCGGCAAGCGCATTGCCATCGATCTGGTACCGGACTCGAAACCCGAAACGCCTCGATGGCGTACCGTCGTCGGCGTTGTGGGCCACGTTAAGCATTATGGGCTCGACACGGAAGGTCGCGAGCAAGCGTATTTCCCCCAAACGCAAAAATCCAACGAGCGGGCCATGTATCTCGCCGTGCGTGCGCCTATGGACCCCTCCCGTGTCACCAGCGCCATTCGCCAGCAGGTTTCTGCCATGGACAAGAATCTGCCTCTCTACAACATCAGCACGATGGATCAACTTCTCTCGAATTCCGTCGCGCAGCCGCGTTTGAATCTCACGCTCCTGGTCGCCTTTGCGGGTCTCGCGCTTCTTCTCGCTGCTGTGGGTGTCTACGGCGTAATGGCTTTTGCCGTGGCTCAACGCACGCATGAATTCGGCATCCGCGTGGCCCTCGGCGCGCATCCCGAAGTGGTCCTGAAGCAATTGCTGATCGAAGGTGGAAAGCTCGCAGCTCTGGGCTTGTGCATCGGCCTCATCACGTCTCTCGCTCTCACACGCTTAATGGCCAGCTTGCTTTTCAACGTGAAGCCGTCCGATCCTGTAACATTTCTTGTGGTCGCCGCAATCCTCGCAGGAGTGGCCCTGCTGGCCTGCTACATTCCCGCCCGCCGCGCCATGCGCGTGGATCCTATGGTGGCGCTCCGTTACGAATAAGAAGCGCGCCATGCGCCCGTATGTTGAATCCGATGCGGAGTGGCTTTCCAAGCGCCATCGGTGCCATCATTGCGCCATGTCTGAGGATTTCCACCTCTTCGTGAATGGACGGGTTTTTCATGCTGAGCATGGAGCTCGGGAATTGATGACCGGAGCTCAGATAGCAGACCTGGTCGGGGTTCCTGCAAATCGCGCGGTCATTCGACTCGACCCGAAAATTGATCCGAAGGACTTGCGCGTCGACACATTCTGTCCCCCCGCCTTCGGAAACCAACCTGGGACCCCGGGTTACATCGGTGTTCGTGTCACTCACATTCCGAGCGGCCTCATTGCCTCTTATCAGGACGAGAAGTCACAGACCAAGAACCGAGCCGCGGCCATGCACACGTTGCGCACACAGCTCTACGAATCGGGGCGGGCAAAACAGCGGGAGATCGGAGCGAATGAGGTCGTAAACATAGAAAGCGGCGATCACTTCCTCGTAACAGCTTTATAAGAAGCCTAAAGGAAGAATCAGATGTCCGGTACGCGTTAATCGGGAGTTGAGACCACGCGTCTCGAATTAAGATCCGCGAGTGCCGCTAGGTTGACAATGTCAACGTGCTGACAGCACCGAGCCTGAAAAGACCAGTCCGTCAAATCCTCGAATCGGTTGCAAATCTCTTACGCTCTATTGTTTACGAGGTGAGCCAGACGCGGATTTAATTCGGCACCGAGAATGCACTCCGTTCAAGGGTAACTGGACAAGTGCTTTTCACCCAATTTCAGATGATGTCCGGTCAACGCGTCAGGTAGGCCATAGCTCCAGGCAGTCTCTGTTCGTTGACTAGCCTTCTGGCCGCACCTAAGATGAGCGGCGTATGCAGGGCAATGATTCTCTGCTCGACAAGACTTTCTCGCATTACCACATCCTCAAACAGCTTGGGGCCGGCGGGATGGGTGTGGTGTACAAAGCCGAAGACACGCGCCTCCATCGCCCGGTGGCCCTCAAGTTCCTTCCCGGGGAGCTGGGCGAGGACCATGCCACGCTGGAACGATTCCGTCGCGAAGCGCAGGCCGCGTCCGCACTGAACCATCCCAACATCTGCACGGTTTATGACATCGGCGAGCAAGACGCCAAGGCCTTCATCGCCATGGAGTATTTGGATGGGACGACTCTGAAGGACCGCATCGGTGGCAAGCCGCTCCTTCTCGAAGAGGTCTTGGGCCTGGGGATACAGATTGCGGATGGTCTCGATGCCGCTAACACCAAGGGCATCGTGCATCGAGATATCAAACCCGCCAATATTTTTGTCACCGAGCGTCAGCACATTAAGATACTGGATTTTGGATTGGCCAAACTGGTTTCCAAACGGGATGTGGATGCCACGCTTTCGTTTGATGCCACCGAAGGCGGAGGCGCGGACCAGCTCACGATGCCGGGAACACCGATTGGAACGGTGGCTTACATGTCGCCAGAACAGGTGCGCGGCGAGGAACTCGATGCGCGCACCGACCTGTTTTCCTTCGGAGTGGTGTTGTACGAGATGGCCACGGGCACGCGCCCTTTTTCCGGGGACACATCGGCGGTGATTACCGAGGCGATTCTGAATCGCACGCCGACGCCACTGCGACGCCTGATTCCCCACGCTTCCAATGCGCTACAGCGGATCATTACCAAGGCGTTGGAGAAAGATCGGAAGCTCCGTTACCAGCAGGCGGCCGACATCCTTGCGGATTTGCAAGGCGTGAAGACCGCGACGGAATCAGGCCGCAGGCCTAGCGTAAGCGTGGGGAATTGGTTCTCAGCCCTGCGCTCTCGGCGGCTCGCGATCGTAGGCAGCTTGGTTTTCGTCGCCGTGCTCGTCGGCTTGTGGCTGTTTCTCCCACGCCACGCGCATGCATTGCGGTCAACCGACACAGTGGTGCTGGCCGATTTCGCAAATTCAACTGGCGATGCGATATTTGACGATACGCTCAAACAGGGCCTGGCCACCGACCTCCAACAATCGCCCTTCCTGAATATCCTTCCCGACCAAAAGGTGCGTGCGACTCTGAAGCTGATGGGCCGGTCTGCGGACGAACGTCTCACAGAAGAGGTCGCGCAGGAACTCTGCCAGCGTACGGCAAGCCGGGCGGTGATTGCCGGCTCGATTGCGAGCTTGGGCTCCGAGTACGTGGTCGGCTTGAACGCCGTGGATTGCCAGACGGGAGAATTCCTGGCGAGACAACAGGTCCAGGCGGTGAAGAAGGAGGACGTGCTGAACGCCCTTGACCAGGCAGCGACGAAGCTTCGGGAAGACGTTGGAGAATCTCTCAGCTCGGTTCAGAAGTACGAGACACCTCTCATCCAGGCTACCACGCCGTCTCTTGAAGCCTTGAAAGCCTATACGCTGGGGTTCAGGGCCGAAAGAACAACGGGCGGAGCTGCGGCGATTCCGCTCTACCAGCGCGCCATCGAACTCGACCCCAACTTCGCTGTGCCTTACGAAGCTCTAGGACACAACTACAGGGCCCTCGCAGAATTCGAGCTGGCCAATGAGAACTTCCAGCAAGCCTATGATCTGAGTGGCCGCGTGAGTGAAAACGAAAAGTACGGGATCTCCGCTGCCTACTATAGCTTTGTAACTGGAGAACTGCAGAAGGCCGACCAAACCTACGAGCTGTGGGCACAGGACTATCCGCGGAGTTACGCGCCCCACAACAACCTCGGCGTCAATCTTGTTGCGTTGGGACAATACGACAAAGCCCTAGACGAATTCCTGGAAGCGTCCCGCTTGAGCCCGGATAACGCAATCCCCTATGCCAATCTCGTTGGAACCTATTGCCAACTCAATCGACTCGGCGAAGCGAAAGCCGCATATCAACTGGCGATATCGCGCAAACTGGATCGAGCTTCCCTCCACTCCAACCGATACGGCGTCGCGTTCCTCGAGGGCGACGTGCAAGAAACGGAGCGGCAGGCAGCCTGGGCCATGGGCAAGCCCGGGGTAGAAGATCGTTTCCTGTCCGCTCAATCCGACACGGAGGCCTTCTCTGGGCGTCTCGGAAAGGCCCGGGAATTATCGCGGCACGCAGTGGACTCCGCCCGGCAAGCTGGCGAGAAAGAGACTCCAGCCGAATGGGAGTTAAACGCAGCTCTTCGGGAAGCGGAGTTCGGCAATACCTCCCAAGCCCGCAGTGCGACGGCTGCAGCTCGGGCCCTGGCTTCCACACGGACGGTCCAGATTCTGGCGGCTCTTGCTCTGGCGCGGGCCGGGGACTCCGACCGGGCACAGAAGATGGCGGACGAGTTGCAAAAGCAAAACCCGCTTAACACGGTGATCAACGGGTACTTTCTCGCCACAATCCGTGCCACCATCGAAGTCAATCGCAAAAGCCCTGCGAAAGCCATCGAGATACTTCAGGTCGCGGGCCCCTATGAGTTCGGAAGTCCCGACCCTGACCCCGTGCTCAGCGCAACGCTTTATCCCATCTACGTGCGCGGGCTGGCGTATCTGCAGCTGCACCAGGGAAACGAAGCTGCTGCGGAGTTCCAGAAATTCCTGGACCATCCGGGCGTCGTGGTCAATTGCCCGCTCGGAGCGCTAGCCCATCTAGGCCTGGCGCGCAGCTACGCCCTGCAAGGCGACGCCGCCAAAGCCCGCGCAACCTACCACGATTTCCTCACACTCTGGAAAGACGCCGACCCCGACATCCCCATCCTCATTGCCGCCAAAGCCGAGTACGCGAAGCTGCAATAAGCTGTGATCCTAGGGGACGGTCTTTGATTGATGGGGATTCTTCGGATTAATCCGTCCTAGTGCCTGACACGACTTATCGTCCAAGTTAAAAGTGCCTCCACTTTACCGATACATTTTGTTAACGGAGTGATAAATATGTCATACTCCTCACTCATCAGGAAAAATACAGAGGGAGGAGCCATGCTCCGGGTGTGTCTGTGCTGGATGGTGTTGTTCCTAGTGGTGACGGCTATGCTTATGGGTGGGTGTTCAAGTTCGTCACGGCCGATTTCGGTGACCCTGTCACCTTCCTCCCCGCAGGCAATCGATCAGGGCCAGACTGCCACGATCACCGCAACCGTAATGAATGATCCGTCTCGCGAAGGAGTCTCGTGGACCCTCACCGGACCGGGCTCTCTCAGCAATTTGTCTCCATCTTCTGTTACCTATAATCCTCTGACCACCAATCTCACCGCCAGCCAACAGGCGACCGTGAGCGCGACGTCCATAGCAGGCCCGACCAAGAGCGCTTCTTTACAAATCACCGTGAACCCTGCTCTTCAAATTCCATTTCAATCACTTGCCAACGGAGCGGTGGGCGTACCGTACAGCCGACCAGTCGCGCTCATCGGAGGCACCTCTCCGTTCCAATGGAGTGTGTACAACGGGCCCATTCTCACTGGTTCATCGGTGGGCGGGGCAGTGCCGGACGGCTTGAAGCTGGACCCAAGTACCGGCACCATCAGCGGAACACCGACCGGCGCCGGAACATGGTATTTCGAGGCCACGGTAACGGACGCGACCGGCGTAAATGCGGTCAACGGTTTTTTGAGCGTCGAAATCACGCCGACTGGCCAGGTCGGCAGTCCGATCCCATTTGTGAATCAGCCGCTTGTGCCCACGGCGGTTTCACCGGGCAATCCCGGGTTCACCCTGAAAGTGAACGGGACGGGATTCGTTTCCGGGGCGATAGTTAATTTCAATCGCGTGCCGCTGGCCACAACGTTTGTGGACGCCGAGCATCTCACCGCGACAGTTCCAGCGGCCGCCGTTGCAAATGCGGGGACGGCCACAGTCACGGCAGGGAATCCGGGAGTGGAGGCCGTGCAGTCCAACGTGGTCTATTTCCAAGTGGCCGCGCCCCAAGCGACAGTTAATTTCGCGGCGGCCCCGAATTCGCCGCTACAAATTCCCGAGCCGAACGGGGTCGCCACTGGCGATTTCAATGAGGATGGTAAGACGGATCTCGTCATCACAAGCGCCACCAGAGTGTTTATATTCCTCGGGAAGGGCGACGGGACGTTTGCTGCTACGGCAGACTCTCCAATGCCTGTGCCGAGCCCACCATACAACGACTTTGCTTCGCCGTATGTCGGGAACATCGCCGTGGGTGATTTTAACAACAGTGGCCATCTCGGATTCGCGCTCGATCAGGGCGAGAACGAGGCCGCAGTTATCCTGTTAGGGAATGGGGATGGAAGCTTCGTCCTTTCGTCGGCAAACTTCGCGAACACGCTTGGCGAGCCGATGTCCAGTTTGGAAGCGGCGGATTTCAATGGTGATGGGAGCCTCGATCTTGCATTCGTGAACGAAATCTCTGGCGTATCACCCGTCGTCCTCGGATACCAGAAGGGCGCCTTCAATGCGGCAGGGGACCTCTTCATCAGCGGATTCGGCGAAGGCCTTGCGGTGGGGGATTTCAATGCGGATGGAAAACTGGATGCGATTGTGGCGAGCGGCGGTACGACCGCCCAACCGGGTTCGGGACTCGCTGTGTCGCTCGGCAATGGAGACGGCACGTTCACACAGGGTAGTGTTTCCCCAATTTTCCTCGGCAGCTATCTCTCCGCGATCGTGACAGCCGACTTTAACGGCGATGGGAAGCTGGATCTCGCGGTGACAGATTCCGTTGGCAACGCGGTGATAATCCTGCTGGGGAATGACGACGGGACGTTTGGGCCACCAACAACTATTCCGGTAGGAGATCATCCAGTCGCGATCGTTACGGCGGACTTCAATAATGATGGGAAGCTGGATTTGGCCGTAGCAAACTCTGCAGATGGCACGATCAGCCTCTTACTGGGGAACGGCGATGGCACGTTCACACAGGCATCAGGTTCGCCTTATGCGGTTGGAGGCACCCCATATCAGTTTGTGGCGGGGGACTTCAACGGCGATGGCAAGCTCGATCTCGCCGTGACCAATATAAATGGAACGGGAACAGTATCAATCCTGCTGCAGCAATAGCAGACTAGTGAATCATCGCCTGCGCGAAGAAACTTACCTCAAATAATGTTTACTCCGGCCTGGCTGGCATCGCAGTCATCGATGCTGCCTTCAGTGATTGGGCGTCCTTGAGTGTTTCGGAATCGGAAAGAGAAATGTGAATTCCAGGTACAGCTGCCACTTCGGTGAAGCCGGATTCGATGGTCGAACGGCGTTCCAATAAAACGTAAGGTTCGAATCCACGGCCTGCTTCCCGATGTTGAAACTCCTGCCCGCGCCGCCTCCAATTGGCACGAGCCAGCGCTCGCTCGACGGCTTCGTCCAATCCGTATAAATCGTTGGCGAGCTGGTGAGGTACCAAGCTCGAGGGAGATTGTAGGAGAACATCGGCTCGAGCTGCATCTGATTCACCGGCGAACGGTTCGACCCGCCAGCAACGGACCAAACATTCTGAATCAGTACGCCGGCAGAGCCCCATTCTGGCTCGACCAGCACAGCACCCGTCGGTCCCACGCCCCATTTTCCGGCGCCCAACTGATTGCTTGTAGCCGTCGGCATTAAGATTGCCGGCCCCAGGCCCCAAATCAGTTTTCCCGTATGGATCGGACTCAAGAAGAACGAAACGGTCGTGTCGCCTGTTCCGGTAGTCCCCCCGCTCTTCGCAGCTGAATTTGGCTGATACGCAAGCGCCGTCGCCACCACTCGCGTTACGAGTAGCCAGTCTCCCGTGATCGAGAGTGGAATCACCGGTTCAATCGTCAGCGAATTCGCGTTGCGGTCGTAAGGTTCCTGAGTGAAGGTGAAATCTTCGTCGAACGGAAGCTTGATCACATCTGCGAACGGATTTCTGGCGTCCTTTCTCAGTTCTTCGGGAGCGGCCTGTGCGAGTACTGCTGTCTGCGTCAATAGGAGGTACGCGGTCCATAGCAGAAGAATTCGCATGCCCGAAGCCGACGGAACAAATTTACTCAGCAGGTCGATCAATCAGCTTTGAATGTTCTCACACGCCCCAAAGAAGCACGAAGATTTTTCAGGCTTGCGGGATATCCGACTAGCGGCATACTTTTTTCGGTTGTCATCCCGCCTGTCCGCCAAAGGAGGAAACCCGGTCGCGCAGTTGCTAATGGCGTGGTTGGCGGACGCGATGTTCGCTGCCATGTCCCGACTGGCCAGTGCCAGTTGACCCAAGCCCCTGGGTTGACCTTGGCCTACATCACCCACTCTCCTGTCTCTGCACTGCCAGTTACGTTCATTCCGTAGGTCCCAGGCGCATCCGAATCTTCCATCCACCGCCCCTTTTCCGGAGTCCAGTATTTCGAATTGGTGGTGGAGTTCGACCGATTCTCATTGGCGCTTTGGGCAAATACAATCGTCGAGATGACAAGAAACCCTGCCAGAAGTCCAAATCGATTCCTCAAGGCTTCCTCCGTTGTGTGTGAAAGTGTTCAATTCTATGACGTAGACAATCGCACCGTGCACTTTCTCGGGTCAAGTCACGATAAGTCGTGTCGGAGAAGTCGAACTTCATGATATGAGGTATCGTTGCAGCACAGCTTCCGATGGAGGGACCCGAGATGGATTGGAAACAGTTGGTCCAGTTTGCGCTGCAGGGTAACGGTGATTTGGAACAATATGCCATCCTGCTGGTGCGCGTTTCGATTGGGCTGTTCTTTGCCATCTCCGGGGCAAACAAATTGTTTGTCGCTGGCGGCACGAAACCTGTTTACGACACACTCGTTAAGGCAAAAGTTCCGTTTCCCCAGCTGACGGCTTATTTCGTGTCGGGTGTCGAGTTCGTTTGCGGATCCTTGGTGGCCGTGGGGTTTCTTTCGAGCGCGGCCTGCCTAGCTTTAATGATCGATATGATCGTCGCCACCCTGACCAACGCGATTTCCACGTTGCCTAAAGGACTTTCGCCTCTTAGCTGGCTCGACGATTTCCTCTACCTTCCGGAAGTCCTGTACGTGCTCTTCTTCATCTGGCTGATCTGCTCTGGTCCGGGAAAGTTCAGTGTCGATTACTGGCTCGCTGGCAAGTTACTGAGCTGATCGAGCGACGAAGCAACCGCACCAGTCAAATCCCTCAGTTGCCGATAGTTCTGATTAGTTTTGGGCGCTACATGCGCACCACGCCTTAGAAATTACCAAATCAGATTGTTTCAAATGCTACAATCTGATGAAGAAGCGCCCGTAGCTCAACTGGATAGAGCATCTGCCTTCGAAGCAGAGGGTTGGGGGTTCGAGCCCCTCCGGGCGCGCCATCGTTAAAAGCCCCCGGCAGAGTACCTTTGATCTGGACCGGCTGAAACGTATCTCCGCATCTGCTAGCGCATGACGTAGCCGCGCTCTGCGAATCCGAAGTAAGGGCCTGGTTCCGGAATGAAGACGGAATAAATTCCGCCGATAAGCAGTCAGTTTTAATGAAACACAAGCCGAGTGTGTATCGCCAGGGAACGCTGGGCAGGCGGGCCGCGTCTAAAAGACGTTCGGCGAAAGGTATTCATGCGATTACGACTCTTTGAGATTCACGAACAGCGGTGGTTTCCACAATTCCTTCGAGACCAATTCGTGGACGGACTGCAGATGATTCTGGAGGTCACCAAGACCTATCAGCCGATCGCGCAACTGCTAAGAAAACGGCTGGAGGAGTGTGGTTCTGAACGCGTGCTGGATTTGTGCTCCGGGGCAGGCGGACCATGGCCATCGCTCGTGCGCGATTTCCAAATGCACGGAGCGAGGTCACCGGAAGTTTTCCTGACGGACAAATTTCCCAATACCAAAAAACTTCATGAACTGGAATCTACAACTGCGAACCGCATTCATTTCGTTCACGATTCGGTGGATGCAACGCAGATACCGAAACACCTCCAGGGGTTCCGAACGCTCTTCTCCTCTTTCCACCATTTGAACCCCGACCAGGCGCGGCTTCTTCTGCAAGATAGTGTTAATACAAGACAGGCCATTGCGGTCTTTGAGGCCTCTGCACGACATTCGCTGACGTTGCTGGCGGTATTGTTCGTTCCCATCGGTGCCTGGCTCTTCGTCCCTTTCCGGCGGCCCTTCCGTTGGTCGCGGCTCCTCTGGACCTATTTCATTCCGGTGATTCCTTTCGTTCTTTTCTTCGACGGCTTGGTTTCCTGTTTGCGCGCGTATTCGCTCGTGGAACTTCACGAAATGACGAAAGAACTCGAGAGCAGCGGATACGGATGGGAAATCGGTGAACAGGCAGGAGGATTATTGCCCCTCCGAATTACGTACTTGTTTGGCTGGCCGCAAAGCGTATCTGCAGAGTCCGCCGATTAATCATCCGTAAGCAACAAGCTTCGATGGCGAGCTGCAATTGGTCTTGGGACTCCCTCGCTATAGAACCTGCGCTGACAGCCTTGTGACGTTATTGGGTTTTCCTAATTCTCCTGCAAGGCGCGATGAACCATGTGGACAGAGATCGCTCCTTCTCCCACGGCGGAAGCAACGCGCTTCACATTACCGGCTCGAACATCGCCAACTGCAAACACGCCTGGCAAAGTCGTTTCCAGCATCTGCGGAGAACGGGCCAACCGCCACGCCGACCGCCCAGCGCGGGCATCAACGTCACGCCCCGTGAGAATAAATCCTTTTTCATCCATGGCAACGCAGCCGCGCAGCCACTCCGTTCGCGGAGACGCTCCGGCCATAATAAAAACGTGTCGAATGGGATGCACGGAAGTCTCGCCGCTCACCTTATCTTTCCAGGTGACGCTTTCCAAATGGCTGTCACCCTCAAGCGCGACGATTTCTGTTTGGAAGTGCATTGCGATACCCGGATTCTCTTCGATTCTCTGAATCAAGTAACGTGACATGGTGTCTGCCAACTGGTTCGAGCGCACCAGCATGTGGACTTTGTGTGCCGTCTGCGCTAGAAAAACTGCCGCCTGCCCGGCCGAGTTTCCTCCTCCCACGACAATGATTTCTTCCTTCTCGCATAACTGCGACTCCATGAAGGTCGCACCGTAATAGACTCCCTGGCCTTCAAAATGGTCCAAATTGGAGATTCTCGGCTTGTTGTATTGAGCTCCGGTCGCTATGACTACAGAGCGTGCGGCTAGCTTATTGCCGTTGTCGAGAATAATTTTGTACGGGCGCTTTTCACAGTCCAACCGCGAGACGGCGTGGGCCACCATCATCTTGGCTCCGAATTTCTCGGTCTGCGCAATCGCGCGTGCCGCGAGTTCCTGACCAGAGAGACCAGTCGGGAATCCCAAGTAGTTTTCAATTTTGGAGCTAGACCCCGCCTGACCTCCTGGGCTTACGGCCTCGACCACAAGCACGTTCAGGCCTTCCGAGGCACCATACACAGCCGCTGCCAATCCGGCAGGCCCGGCGCCTACGATGATCAGGTCGCGAATTTCCGTCTCATCGATTGCCACGTTTAGTCCCAAACAGTCGGCCAATTGTTGAATCGTGGGGTTCCGCAGCACAGCACGCGCGCGGCAAACGATCACCGGAATTTCGTCAAGCTTCACTTCAAAGCGATCGAGCAGTTCCTGCGAAGTCTTGTCGCTGTCGAGATCGACGTAGGCGTACGGATGTTCATTGCGAGTGAGAAATTCGCGCAGCCGCAGCGTGTTGGCCGAGTGCCGGGAACCCATCAAGATAATGTTGCCTTGCCCTTGGTTCACGAGCTCCAGGCGGCGCAGAATGAAAGCCCTCATAAAAACTTCGCTCAACTCAGCATCCCTGGCAACCAGCGCTCGCAAAGCCTCTCCTGTAAGTTCCAGAAACTCGCCGGCTTCAGTGACGCGGCCACGCACTAGACATCGGCGGCCGGAAATCATGGTCATTTCGCCGGTAAACTCGCCAGGGTCATGTTTGGCAATAAGCTGCTCGCCGCTAAGCCCTGGCTGGACGATTTCCATGCGCCCAGAAAGCAAAACAAAGAACGGCACATTCGTGTCACCGACGTCGAACAGAATTTCGCCCTTGGTAACTTGGCGTAGTTTGCTTCCAGAGCGAACGCGATTAATTTGTGCTGCAGTCAAGGTTGGAAAAGCTTGCGTGCGAGCATCCAGCGCGCTGGGGGCTGGCAGAGAGGCCATATCACACTCCTGGAATTCATTGCGCTAGGGACCATTAGACCACAATCCAACCGGTCTTTCCGGAGGGGGATCTTGCCTGCTCACTACTACTTGCCAGCGAAGCTTAGCCCTAAGCTTTCGGTGCCTCCCGCGTCACGTAATCTGATAGCTAGCATCTACTGTCAAGATTGATTGAATCTTTTGCTCAGTTAAGAGAAAATCCTCACCACGATTTGTTCGTTCTAGATCGGTGTAGGGGCAGCCCGATCTCGGACTGCAGGCCGGTGGTCCCACTCGGAGGCTGTCATGCGGCGCGCCCTAATTGTTTCTTCTGTTACAGCTCCCCTGTTTGCGGTCTTTTTGTGCGCCGCCGCCCTTCTAGCTCAGCAGGCCGCTCGGGAGAAAGCTGGCCAGCATCCTTCCAATCCCAATTCGACTTCTCTGAAGATTTCCTTGCGGCTGCCCGACGACTCCGCATTTAGTGGGTTAGCCAACCTGCACGTCACCAATTCCGAGGGAGCTGAAGTCGTCGGAAGGCCCACAGAGTTCGAGGGCGATACGCTCTTCTCCGATCTCGCGGCTGATACCTATTCCGTCGAAGCAACCGCGCCGGGCTTCGTTTCGGTAAAACAGTCGGTTGAGATCGGGCCAGGCCACGGTCTGGAAACTATTTTCCTGGTCATGAAACCCGAAGAATTTTCGGGTTCCGCTTCGGTGGCATTTCCAACCGCAAACGAAAATGCTGCCTGGCACGTGCCGCCCGGTGTTGATGAAGTTATCCCCAAAGTTCTGCCCGGAGTTTCTTGCGATCTCCCTGTTGTACTGCGCGGCGTAGGCGAACGCATGACTCAATTGGTCGGCAACCTTGAAAAATTTAGCGCTACGGAGCACATCGAGCATTTCAGGGTCGATAACTCCGGGGTTCTACGCGCCCGCGAAACTCGATCTTTTGAGTACGTCGTTCTGGTCTTGCAGAATCCTGTCCAAGGATTTCAATTGGACGAATATCGCAATGGCAGTACGGATCCTCGTCAATTTCCCGCGCAGATCGCGACGGAAGCGCTGCCGGTGATGGCCCTGATTTTTCATCCGCTGATGGTGTCCGATTTTAAGCTCACCTGCGAGGGCTTAGGTGAATGGGCTGGGCGACCAGCGTGGCAAGTTCGCTTCGAGCAGCGTCAGGATCGTCCGAATCGAATCCGCTATTATAAAATTAATGAGAATTATTATCCGGTCGGCTTAAAAGGCCGCGCCTGGATCGACGCCGGCACTTATCAAGTATTGCGATTGGAGACGGATTTAATCCAGCCGGTGAAAGGGATTGAATTGGCGCGCGAACGCCTGTCGATCGAATATGCCCAGGTTCAATTCCATTCCCACGATCTTCAGCTCTGGCTGCCGAAAACTGCCGAGCTTTACTGGGAACGGCACGGGCACCAGTACTTTCGCCGCCACGAGTTCAGCGACTTCAAAATTTTCTCGGTGGATACGAATCAGAAATTTCAACGCCCGAAAGAATCCTACAGTTTCACCAACACATCCGATCGCGACGTTCCCGGAGTGCTGGTCGTAAGTCCTGTTTCAGGATCGAAATTCAAGCCGGTATCCATCGAATTTACGGTGCCGGCGGGACAAAGCATTTTCAAAACGATTGGAAACGGCAAAGACGTGGCCATTCCGGGGCAGTTCGTGGGTTCTGCTAGGTTTGTTTACCAAGGGCCTGCGGGGTCGGTAAAGGTCGACGCGTATCTGGCCACCGAGAGCACGCTCGAGGTGATACCGGACACCTCCCAAAATCCAAACTCTGCTCACTGATTAGTTCGCGTCAGTTCTTAGCTTTGTTTACTGGCCAAACTAGCTGAGAGCGCTCCTCAAGCGTTTGGTAGTCTTCTGCAACTGGCGCTTGAGTGAATCCACTTGTTTCGACAATTGCACAAGTTCTTCTCTGGCTACTAATCCCGCTTTAGCCACTTTGCGAGCGGTGCGGTCCGCTTTGCCCATGGCCGCGCCGATCTTCCTTGCAGCCTGCTTCAGTTGATTTTTTGCCATCATTGCCTCCTTAAGAACCGATGCCATCGTATACGCGACGCATGTAAATCGTCAATGACACAGCGCAGCTCCTGTTCTGAACTAGCCTTAATTGATCGTGGTGAGATGCAAATCTACCTTGGAAGACGGAAAACCAGGCTGATGTCTTCTTGCGTCTCGATGGGTTGTTCGTTTAGCAGCGTGGGATTGTAACGCCACTCACGCACGGCACTAAGCGCGGCCGGAAATAGCGAGGGAGGCCCGCTCAGCGTTCGAAGATCTTTAATCGTTCCGTCTGTTCCAATTGTCGCGTGAAGTTTTACCGTGCCTTCCACGTGATTCTTCTGCGCATCCGGCGGATACACCGGCTCGACAAGATTCACCAACTGCCCGACGTGAAGATTCTTTCCCGGTTGCGAACTTCCCGGCGACGAGTCCGTCGGCACGCTGACGGAACGTTGTGAACTGATCGCCACTGTGTCGGAAGCGCCCAGAGAGGTTTCCGGCAAACTTAATAGAACGGGAGATTTTTTCTCAACAGTGGGCGTGCTGTTTATCGGGTTTGGCTGCGTTGCATGAGCGGCGCTCGAGGAATCCGCTCCCATACTTGGCGCGGACGAGCTTTCGGCATCCTGGTTGACGTGAGCTACAGAAGATTTGGCGGGAATCGTCCAGCGCCGGTTACTGGAGTCGACAATTTCGATATTCGAAGATTTTACGGCCGGGCCGGACGGCCCCGCATTCAGGACTGCGCTCGGTATCTCGGCGTTATTCTGGGGTGCCTGAGCCTCTGTGCTATGCGAAGATCCAATCAAATCGCCTCTTCTTATCGCCATTCCGGCGGCAAATGAGAAAGCTACCAGAAATACAACGAATGCAGCCAGCACCCAGCCGCCACCAATTTGGATTCGAAAATCGGTCCAGTCAACCGGCGGTCTTTCAGGCCCAACCGATCGCGGGTTGATTGAAGATTCGGTTTCTGGTTGTCGAAAGATTGACGAACTCGAGAGATAGCTTTCAGCTAGGCGCATTTCGCCCGTCTCGGCGCCTTCACTGGGTGCCGGGTTTTCTGCTGTTGATTCCATGGCTGGCGTATTTTTTCTAGAGGACTGACGCGGAACAGACAGAATGGGCTTCTTAAAATTTAGCGGCGACTCCTCTTCGGAAATCCAGGTCTTGATTTCGCCAAGCGCTTCGGGTGGCAGATCCACGAACCGGACGCCAGCTTCCTTCCGGGAATTAGCTGTCCAGACAATTTTGCCGCTCGCGATCAACTGCTTCGCGGAGGCGTGGGTTTGGAATCTCATTTCCGGGAGGGAGTCTTCGGTGATGGCTTCGGCAGCTCGAACGGCAAATCCGCCTTCTCCGATATTTAGAACAATGCCGCCGTTGTTTGCCCCCAGCTCCACATAGGCAAGCGATCTGATTCGGTGGCGCGCGTGTATGCGCCGGTTCGCATCGCTTGAAAAGTTCCCGATCAGTTCGGACGATTCTGCCATCTAGTTGAATTGTGCTGCGGGGAGGGGTTCGCAGCAAACCTCGCTTCGGCGCGTGATTATACTCATTTGTAGTGAATTTCAGAACTACCGATCAATGCGTTCGCTAATCAAGCGCCGCCGACGAAGCTGCGGTAGATACCTGCCAATCGCCTGGAAATTCGATCTTGTAGCGCGCGGTTTCGTCGAACAAAATGAATTCCTGCACGTTGGATACTTCATGACTGACCAGCGATCTGAATTTTTCCTGCGTAAACGGCCCAACTAGCCCCACGACCATCTGCGACGGCCAGTTAAACGGACGGCTGGCTTTCAGAGCAACGTGCCCGTGACTTCTGGCCGGGAGAAAAATTGACTCATCGACTCGAACCGCATCCGGCGCTCGCAAACTCCCGTCCGACTTGAGATGGGCCACCAAGGCCGCGTTCGGGCCGCTCGCCAGACGGTAGTCCGAGCCCGTCGTATTCTCAAGATCGTAGGTAAAAACCACTTCTGCGTGTGTCGGATCAATTTCTCGTACTTGAATTCCCGAGAAGCTGCTTCGTATGGCACGCGAGTTCCACTCTTTCGGCTGGGAGTGTAGCGCTTCTTGCTTGGCGGGTGCGCGGAAAACGAAAAACACCACCGCTGCGGCGGCGGCGAAGAGTGCCAGAGTAAGAAAAAGAGTTTTCATGGTAGCAAAACGAACTCTAACACAGACCGCGAGAATTCGCAGGGTGCAATCCAGTGCTATGCAGAATGAAAATTATTCGTCGAGGTACTTCACAAAAACTACTTCGTTCTGCGCTTCGTTATAAAGGAGTTCGTCCACGCTGGCCTTGGTCATCAGCAGGCCAAACCCGCCGGGACGCAATCCCTTTTTCTGGCGGAACTCATCGTGCTCCGTGGGACTGTCGGGCGCATACGAAATGGCGGCATGCTCCAGCTCCGTGAACTTGAACCCTGGGCCGGGGTCCGCGATGCGATACATCAACATCCGCTTTGCGCGCAGATAGGAAATCCGAACTTTGCGGCTGGCGTCGAGTTTGCCTCCCCACTCCACTGCATTCAGCAGTAACTCATGAAAGGCCTGTCCCACGGCTCGCTGCACCTCTTCCGATAATCCAGTTTTAAGATGGGCCATGAAATTCTCGATACGTTCGGCTTCGGCGAGCGAACAAGAAACCAGCAACTCCACCCAGGTAGGCGTTGCCGAAACAACTTCGATCGGCGCCACGTCCGCCTTTTTCTCTAGCGTTTCACGCACCAGCGAAATGAGAGCTCTTGGTTCAACTGGTTTTGAAACATATTGGTAAGCTTCTTCGCGAATGGCACTCAGTAACGTCTCAGGAGCGTCATCTGAAGTCATTACGATCACTTTCGGACGATTCTTCGTATTGCGAATTTGTTTCAGCACTTCCAATCCGTTCATCTTCGGCATCCATATGTCCAGCAGCACTAAATCGAACTTGCCGTCCTTCATCTTTTTCAGCGCTGCAGCGCCGTCTGCCACACACACGGTGGAGAATTTCTGAGCGCGAAGTGTTTCGGAAAGCAGCAAGCGCGTGGTTCGGTCGTCGTCTGCGACGAGAATGCGCGTCATTTTTTCCTCCACTGGGAACGCCGGGAGCGGCCTTTCCTTTTTATTTTCTTCTTCTCTTGCGCAACTGCTAAGAGTGCTGGTAGGAACTCTGCCATACACTCTTCCAGGGCCTGGCACAGTTCCCGCGTGCCGTCGAGTTTACCCTGACGAGCCAGTTTTTCAATCTCGCGGGCCGTTTCGAAAGCGAGGGAGGCGCCAAAATTCCCCACCGCGCCCTTAAAGGCGTGGGCCGCATCCGCCAGAGTAACGGCATTTCGCGCCGTCGATGCTTTTCTGATTCTGGAAATCATCCGAGGGCAATCGCCGTGAAAAGCCTTTACAAGCGTGCGCACCAGTTTTCGATCGCCGCTGAAGCGTTCCCATAGAGCGCTCGCGTTCAGGGCATCTTTGTTGCTTGGAGCAGGCGTTTCGGGTTCCGTGGCGGATTGCGGAGAAGCCATGCTTTCCACCGTTTGCTGGAATACTTTAGGATCCAGCGGCTTGGAAAGATATCCGTCCATGCCGGCCTCGAGGCAGCGTTCGCGATCTCCCTGCATGGCATGCGCCGTCATTGCAATGATGGGCACATGTTGGCCTGTCACTTTCTCGTTTTCTCGAATCGCCCGTGTGGCCTCCAGGCCGCCCATCTCCGGCATCTGCACGTCCATGAGCACCAGGTCGAATTTGTGCTGGTCCATGGCGGAGAGCGCTTCCCGTCCGTTCTCCGCAACTACCGCCGAATGCCCGCGGCGCTCCAGAAGATGCAAGGCCAGTTGCTGATTTACCGGATTGTCTTCGGCCACAAGAATTCGCAACGGACGCTGGGCGTCGCGCGGTTTGCCCGATGCGAGAGATGTTCTTCTCTTTGTGTTGGCCGGGACATGAAGAGCGGTTACGATGGCGTCCCACAGCTCAGATTGTTTCACCGGCTTTGTTAACGCAGCGGCAGCTCCCAAAGCTTTCGCCCGGCCTATATCCTCGCGCCGACCGGCAGAAGTGAGAAGGATTACCGTCGCGTGTTTCAGCCGCGGATCCTTTTTCACTTTTGTGGCCACTTCAAATCCGTCCATCTCCGGCATATGACCGTCCAGCAAAACTACCTGAAACGGATGGCCCTCTGCCTGGGCGCGCTTCATCGCTTTCAAGGCGGCCGGGCCATTGGATGCCGCCACCGGCTTCATTCGCCAATTCGAAATCATTTCCTCTAGTATGCGGCGGTTGGTTGCATTGTCGTCCACCACGAGAACAGCGAGGTCCTGCAGCTTGACCGGGGATATCATGGCTGGCTTTTGCGCCGATGTATCCTGCAGTTTAAATCGCGCGGTAAAGTGAAACGTGCTTCCGCATCCGACCTGGCTTTCCACCCACACGCGTCCACCCATTAATTCCGCCAATTGCGCGCAGATCGCAAGTCCCAGGCCCGTGCCGCCATATTTTCGCGTGGTGGAAGTGTCGGCCTGTGCGAACGCTTCGAAGATTCTTTGTTGTTTTTCAGCCGGAATACCGATGCCCGTATCCGTGATGGAGAAGTGAAGTAATGCGTTCTCGCCTTCCATCGTTTCCACACCGGCGCGCAATACCACTTCGCCATGTTCGGTAAACTTAATCGCATTGCCCACCAGATTCACGACGAGGCGGCCCAGCCGGCTGGGATCACCCACAAGATCGTCGGGAACATCCGGCGGGAAATGAGAAACCAATTCCAGCCCCTTTTCCTGCGCTCGCAGGGCCAAAACCTTCATCGTGTCCGCGAGCGTATCGCGCAATTTGAATTCAACCTGATCCAGTTCTTCCTTGCGCGCCTCGACCTTGGAGAAATCCAAAATGTCGTTGATCAAGTCCAACAAAGACGCCGCGGAAGTTTTTACCGTGGTCAGATACTCGCGTTGCTCCGGGGTCAACCTTGTTTCCAGCGCAAGTTCCGTCATGCCCACGATAGCGTTCATCGGAGTGCGTATTTCGTGGCTCATGTTCGCCAGGAACTCGCTCTTGGCGCGCGTGGCTTCCTCGGCCTTTTTCTTGGCTACTTCGAGCTCTTTCACCAGTTTGGCAAGACGCTTCGCGTCTTTTTCCTGAACGTGTCTCGCTGCTTCCAGATAATCGGCGTAAAGCTTTAAGTCCATTTCCGCGCGGCGGCGCTCGATGAACTGTCCGATCTGGCTGCCGATTGAATCGAACATTTCCACCAACTCGCCTTCTAGCTTGCGGATTTCGCGGCTGAAGAATTCCACGACGCCAAGTAAGCGATCCCCGGTGCGGATCGGAAAGCAGAATGCTGCGTGCAAATTTTCGGCTTTAGCTAAAGGTGCTCGCGGAAAATTCGAGTCGCTCGGCACGTCGGGAATCCATGCCGATTGTCCGGACTCCCAAACTCTGCCAGGTAAACCGAGGCCCCGTTTGAAGGTCATTTCTCGCGTGGCGCCGACAAACTGAGGAAACTGCAGATGCGGCAAATGCCAAATATCCAGACAGTGCAGTGCGTCGCCGTTATCGTCCACACTCCAAATAGTCCCGAGTTCCCATCCCAAGCCTTCGCAAATGGCTTTCAGAATTTGCGGCGCGGCCAGTTCCAGGGATTCGGCGTCCGCGAGCAGGTTGGTCACCGCATAACCCGTAGCGAGGCGGCGCTCGGTTTGTTTACGCTGCGTGATGTCTCGGGCCACGGCGAAAATCAGTTTCAGACTTTTGTTCGGCGTGGCATTCCACAATAACCACAGATAGGTCCCATCGGCCGACCGATAACGATTTTCGAATGAAATCGTCAGCTCGCCTTGATCCATTTTCCTGGCTTCGCGAATGGTAGCTTCGCGGTCGTCAGGATGAACGAAGTCCACGTAGGGACGAGACAGCAGCTCCTCTTTAGGAATTCCTAGCGTCCCCTCCCAGGCGGGATTAATTCGTTTGAAATATCCATCGAAGCCCGCAATGCAAAGCATGTCGAGCGAGAGTGTAAAAAGTTGATCGAGTTCTTCTTCGGCGCGGCGGCGCTCGCGAATGGCCAACGACTGATCGGATACGCTTCGTCGCAGTTCGATCTGCGCTACTACCAGCCGGCTCAGCGCCTTCAGCGCTTGTTTCTGCTCGGACGTCAATTCGCGCGGGACGCGATCCAGGACACACAACGTTCCTAGCGCATGGCCGTCCTGCGTAATCAGCGGCGCGCCGGCGTAAAAACGAATGTTGGGGCGATCAGTAACCAGAGGGTTACTGCGGAATCGCGCGTCCGCCAAAGCATCCGGCACCACCATCACATCTTTTTGCAGAATTGCATGGCCGCAAAAGGCGACATCACGAGGCGTTTCCGCGTCGTCAATTCCAACTTTCGCTTTGAACCATTGCCGGTCCGTATCCACTAAACTCACCAGCGCAATAGGCGTGCCGCAAATCATTGCTGCCAGGCGAGAAAGGTCGTCAAATTCCTGCTCCGGAAATGTATCCAGAATGGCGTATCGCTGAAGAGCTTCCAGCCGGGCAACTTCGTTCTCGGGTAAAGGCGCTTTCATGGCGGGCAAGGTCGGAATGGTACTGCGTTTCATCTTATTGTGGCTAGCAAGGGCAAGTCAACGTATGACGCGAATGGATTGTTTGCGCCAAAACAGCCGCCTGACGGCATTGGAAGAAACTTTGCAGTTATCGTGCGTGAGCCGCGACGCGATTTTCCTGCAACCACTCGTCAACTCGCACGAGCGCTTTTTGCAAATGTTCTCTGTCGCCGCCAAATCCGAACCGCACGAAAGACTCCATGCCCAATTGTTCCCCGGCAACCAAAAGAACGCTCTTTTTCTCGCGCAGCTGTTCGGCCATCTGCAGGGAGTTTTGGCCACTCCGCAACCCAGCCCAGGCAATGGCGCCGGCCTTGGGCGGCACGTGCGTAAACGAATCCGCATGGCTGTCCAGCCAGGCGCGCAAAGGAAGATAGTTACGCAAGAGGGTTTCCCGCGTGCGATTCAGAATCCACGCTCGGCGCTTTGGCTCTAGTGCGACCGAGGCCAAGCGATCGGTGAGCATGCTAGGGCCAATGCTCGTATAGTCGTGATAGCCCCAAAACCTCTCTATCATTTTCGGCGCTCCGACCACCCATCCGGTGCGAAGCCCGGGCAAGCTAAATGCCTTCGAGAGCCCCGCCGTGCACAGAATGCGGTCGTAGCCGCCCCAAAAACTTGTAGTCATTGAGCCGTCGAATTCCGCGCCGCGATAAACTTCGTCCGCAAGGATCCAGGCGCCCACTTTTTCAGCCGCGGCAACGATTGCTTCGCGTTCCTCTTTTTTCAAAACCGAGCCGGTAGGATTGTTCGGATTGCAAATGGCCACCAGCCGCGTTCTTGGTCCGATCAGCCGCGGAAGTTCATCCCTATCAATGCCCCACTGAAGCTCTTCGCGTAACCACAGCGGTTTTACGGTTGCGCCAAACGCGCCAGCAAGACCCGCAATCTGCATGTAATTCGGCATCATGAAGACGATCTCGTCACCGGGCTCCAGCAGCGCCCAAGTCGCAACGAAATTCGCTTCCGAGCCGCCACAGGTCACCAGTACGTTCTCGGCTTTCGCGCCTGGATATAATTCTGCAATGCGCGAGCGCAATTCTTCGCTGCCGTTTGTTTGCGGGTAGTATTGCGGCACATCCAGAATCTTCTGCAGCGTCGCGGCGTCTGGGACCAGCTCCGCAGTAGAAAGCGGGTGCACGCCGCTCTCAGAAATATTCAGTTCAACTTTGTTTTCCCATATGGACTGCCAGCGCTCGAGTTCGAAGGGTTGTATTTTCATGTGACTCGCCTTTTGCTCGCTAATGTACGCGCAGCAACGCTTCTGATCGCAGGTCTTTGACAAAAGAAATGTAAGCGACCTGGTCGTATTTTTCCAAACGAATTCGCGATTCTGCGATTGCCTCCGCAGTGTGCCCGCGAGACAATGTTGTTCGTTGTGCGAAAGATGCCCAGGAGGCTGAATGGATCGGTCTAAAGTGCCGGCCGTAGCTTTGCTGGCGCTTGCGTCTGTTTTGGCCACGGGTTGGACTACTCAATCTCAGAATCCGACACAGTCGTCAGATTCTGCAGACGGCGTGTGGTACTTCGCGGTTTCCGGCGATTCGCGCAATTGCGGCGACGTAGTGATGCCTGCAATCGCGGCCGGAGTCATCCAATCGGGGGCGAGTTTTTATTGGCATCTCGGCGATTTCCGAGCCATTTACGAATTCGATGAAGACATGCAGCATCAGCCCGAGCATCTCGCCAAGCCCATGGACATTGCCGATTACGAGCAATCAGCATGGGACGACTTCATTGGCAATCAGCTTACGCCCTTCGGCACTCTCCCGGTTTTCCTCGGAATCGGCAACCACGAAACCATCCCGCCAAGGACTCGCGAGCAATACGTCATACAGTTCGGCGACTGGCTGGATTCCCCCATGCTTCGCGCGCAGCGTCTGAGCGACGATCCCCTGGCGCACAAACTGGCCGCTTACTACCACTGGATGCAGCAGGGAGTCGATTTCATCAACCTGGATAATTCCACGCCGGATCAATTCGATTCCGCGCAAATGAAATGGTTTGAAAAAACCCTGCGCGCGGCGGAATCAAATTCACAGATTCGCACCGTGGTGGTGGGAATGCATGAAGCGCTGCCCGAAAGCATCTCCGCAAATCACAGCATGGATCAATCCCCGAATGGCATCGAAAGCGGCCGCCGTGTTTACCTCGATCTGCTGAAGGCTCAGAACGAGGCGCACAAGCGCGTGTATGTTTTAGCCAGTCATTCCCATTATTTTATGGACGGTATTTTCAATACCGACTACTGGCGCGCTAATGGCGGTGTGCTGCCAGGATGGATTATCGGCACGGCTGGAGCCGTGCGTTACGCTTTGCCCAAAGAATCGACCGAAGCGCACGCCGCGGAAACCAACGTATACGGTTATTTGCTCGCTCAGGCGCGACCTTCCGGCGAAATTCAATTTACATTTAAGCGCCTTCAGGAATCGGATGTGCCCGCCACAGTGAGCGACCGTTATAAGTCAGAATTTGTTCACTGGTGCTTCGCTGAAAATTCTGCGGCACATTAGTAGATGCAATAACCAATAATTTTCCAGGAGAGTTGAATGGCTGCCGCCACCGATCATTCCATGCCGACCCCAGAACGAATTTTTGGCACGCTCAATGCCTACCAGCAAACCGCCGCTCTGAAAACCGCGATCGAGCTAGACGTGTTCACCGCGATCGGCCAGGGCATGAACACCGCGAAGGCGTTGGCACAGAAATGCCAAGCTTCCGAGCGCGGCATGCGCACCTTATGCGATTTCTTGGTGATCAACGGTTTCCTGGAGAAAAGGGATCACAGCTACGAGTTAACGCCAGACGCAGCAATTTTCCTGAACAAAAAGTCGCCCGCCTATCTCGGTTCGGCCGTTAATTTTCTCACCTTGCCGGAATTGATGGATGCTTTCAAGGATTTGACAGCCATCGTCCGCAATGGCGGCTCGCTGCAAGGCGACGCCACCACCACAGATCCAGATAGCCCCAAGTGGGTTGAGTTCGCACGCTCGATGGCGCCTTTGCAGACACTCGCCGCCGAAGGACTCGCGGAAATACTAGACGCCGACGCTGGCGCAAAGTGGAAGGTACTCGATATCGCAGCCGGTCACGGAATGTACGGCGTCACCATCGCAAAACATAATCCTAACGCCGAGATTTTCGCCCTCGATTGGCCTCGCGTTTTGGAGGTCGCCGAGAATAACGCGCAAGCAGCAGGAGTGGCAGGGCGCTATCACATCTTGCCCGGCAATGCTTTCGAAGTGGAGTTCGGGAAAGGCTACGACTTGGCCCTGCTCACCGGTTTCTTGCACCACTTTGATCCCGCCACAATTGAAAAATTGTTGCGCAAGATTCACTCGGCGCTTACGCCTTCCGGCAGGGTGGCCACTGTGGAATTTGTGCCCAACGAAGACCGCGTCTCGCCGCCAACCCAAGCGGCTTTCAGCATGGTGATGCTCGGTTCCACACGAGCCGGCGATGCCTATCCATTTTCCGAATACGAACGCATGTTCCGCGCGACAGGATTTTCTTCCAACGAACTCCGACGCACAGCTGGTCCACAGAGCGTCATCCTTTCCAAAAAATAAATTGCGGGAAATTGCTAACCGGCGGGCACGCCGAATGCCAGGGACAGCAGAGTGTGCTGTTCCATCTCATGCGCTTTGTGCGAGCCCGTGGCCGGGCTCGCGCTCGCCGAACGCTTTACAGACCGCACCGATCGCCCTCGTGCCAGCCGTTCAAGCCGCGGCATCAAAAACGCCAGCGCGCCCATGTTGGCAGGCTCTTCTTGCACCCACACGAACTCCCGCGCACTCGCATGGCGGTCCATCTCCGCTGCCAGGTCCGCTTCCGGAAACGGATAAAGTTGTTCCAAAGTTACGATGGCCGTCGAGGTATCTTTACGTTTTTTGCGTTCCGCTTCGAGCTCGTGCCTGATTTTGCCGCTACAAAGCAAAACGCGCGTTGCAGAACCGTCGCCTCCATCCGGGATCACACGTTGGAACCGAGGTGCGGCCAAGTCTGCCAGCGACGAACAGGCCACCGGATTGCGCAGCATGCTCTTCGGCGTGAACACTACAAGCGGTTTCCGCCACGCCCGCAGAGCCTGCCTCCGCAATAAATGGAAATATTGCGCTGCCGTGGAAGGCTGGCAGATTTGGATGTTGTCACGCGCCGCAAGCTGCAAGAAACGTTCCAGGCGCGCGCTGGAATGTTCCGGCCCCTGCCCTTCGTAGCCGTGCGGCAGCAGCAACACAACTCCGGACAACAAATTCCATTTGTCTTCGCCCGCCGCCACGAATTGATCGATGATGATCTGCGCGCCATTCGCAAAATCACCGAACTGCGCTTCCCACAACACCAGCGCTTCTGGAAAATCGCGGCTGAAACCGTATTCGAATCCCAGAACCGACGCTTCGGAAAGCGGCGAGTTGTATACTTCGAACCGTGCTTGGTTTGGCGACACATGCTCGAGCGGGACGTAGTCCTCTTCCGTTTCGATATCCGTCAACGCCGCATGCCTCTGATTAAACGTCCCGCGCCTCGTGTCTTGCCCCGTCAAACGCACCGGAGTTCCTTGTTTCACCAGCGAACCGAAGGCCAAAGCTTCCGCCATCCCGTAATCTATCGCCCGTTTTCCGCGGGCCATCTCCGAGCGCTGCTCCAGGAGTTTTTTCACCTTCGAATGGATGTGAAATCCTTCGGGATAACTCGCGACCGCCTCGCCTATAGCGGTGAGTTCACTTTCCGGCACGCCGGTGTCAACTTCCATCGCAGCGTGGTATCGGCCGCCGCGATACGCGCTCCAATATTCCGGAAGTTTGCGCATGGGCGGATTTTTTTCCAGCTCCAGCGCATTTTTCTGCGCTGCATCCAGTTCTTGCCGCACACGCTCCACAATCGGCTCTGCATCCACGCCGATTTTCTCGGAATAAATCTGCCAAAGCTGCTCATGCGCCTGAATCTTTCGGTAGCGCAAAGGCTGCGTGATGGTGGGGTCGTCCACTTCGCTATGGCCATGCCGCCGGTAGCCGATCAAATCCACTACCACCGGAGAGTTGAAGGCGTAGCGATACTCCAACGCCATGCGTCCCACGCGCGCCACCGCATCCGGGTCTTCAGCATTCACGTGAAAAATGGGAATCGGCAAACGCTTCGCCAAGTCCGAAGAAAACCGGGAAGAATGCAGATCACGCGGGATCGTGGTAAAGCCGAGCAGGTTGTTCACGATAATGTTTACCGAACCGCCGACGGTGAACCCTTCCACTCCGGCCATATTCAGAGTTTCCGCGGTAATTCCCTGGCCCGCAAATGCCGCGTCGCCGTGCATAATCACGGGAACAATTTCTTTTCTACCGGAGTCTCCGGTTCGCGTTTGCTTGGCGCGTACGCGTCCCATGGCAACCGGATCCACCGCTTCCAAATGGCTCGGATTGGAGACCAAGTGGATCCCCACTTTTCGACCGCCCGTTGCGGAAAAATCACCCGTCGCGCCCATGTGATACTTCACGTCGCCGCCGCCCAGCACGCTACGCGGATCCACGTCCTCGAATCGCGCAAAAACTTCCGCCGCGCCACGCCCAACGATATGCACCATCACATTCAAGCGCCCGCGATGGCTCATGGCCAATACGGCTTGTTGCGCGCCTTCTTCGGCCGCCGCGCTTAAGATTGCATCGAGCAGCGGCAGCAACGCCGCTTCGCCTTCCAACGAATAGCGCTTCGTTCCCAGATAGCGGGTCTGCAAAACTTGTTCGAAAATCTCCGCGCGAACCAACCATTCCAGGATTCGTTGGCGATCGACCTCAGGCGCCTCCTGCTCCATGCGCTCCTGAATCCATTGCCTTTTCTCACGGTCGGGAATGTGCATGAATTCCACGCCGATCGTTGCGCAGTAAAAACGTCGCGCGGCTTCAGCGTCCGGCCCGCTAACGTCCAACTCCGGCATCGCTACTGGTTTTAGATCGCCCAACGGGTCCAGGTCCGCCTGCAGATAGCCCCAGCGGCGAAACGCATCCCACACGCGTTCTTGGTTTTCTTTGGATGCTGCGGATTCCACCACAGCGTGTTGCCGGCTCATGAATCTCCTCGCAAATTGATCCTTATATTATAACGGGTGAGCCACCGACCCAGAAATCTCGCGCCTATTGTTTCGGCCAGTCTCCCAGAAGCCGGCGCACCAACACAAATTGCCCCAGATGATACGAATTGTGATCGACGAGCAGCAGGACTTCGCGCAATATTGTTTGTCCGGTTCCGCGGGCAATCGGTGCAAAAAGATCCTGCTGCGGATCCATTACCAGATCTCCCAGCGCTTTGTTGTCCTTTTCGAACTGCTCGACCGATTGGTCCCAGGCATCGTCACTCGGGGGCGCCGGACTCTTTGGCCAATAGCCTTCGGGCCATTTCGGGGAAGAATGTTTCGGATTGGTGCAAAAGTCGAGGATGTCCCACTGCGCGATTCGCATATGTTCCAGCAGCTCCCAAGCCGAATGAGGCGAGCCCGGAGGCCTCACACCGCGCTTTGCCTTCGAGACACCATCAATCGCTTTTTTCCATTCTGTATGTGCCTCACCCCAGCTCACTACTTTTCGTAAATTCTCTCGTAGTTCTTTTTCCATAAAATTCCCCTTTAACAACGAATGATAACGGATCGCAAAAACGCAGCTCCATCGGTCCATCTATCCACAATCGTGATGCAAAAAATAAACCATTCTCTTGTTTCGTGCGGCGGACGAAGCGTATCATCCGAGCGAAATCCCAGGAGCGTGACTCGTGTCTGCTTCCCTTTTTTCCCGGCGTGACTTCTCTCGTACCCTTGGTTCGTTGGCTGTCGCTTTGGCCGCCCCACGCCTTCCTCTTAAATTGGATGATCGGCACGCCAAACCGGCTCCGCCGAATAGCATCCACCTTAACTTCAATGAAAACCCCTACGGTCCTTCGCCCAAAGCCCTGGAAGCCCTCGCTTCGTGCGGACAAGTGGCTTCGCGTTACCCTGATTCTTTCGACCGCGAATTAACCGACGCGCTGGCAAAAAAGTATAACGTGTCTCGCGAAAATATCGCGTTGGGTTGCGGCTCTACTGAAATATTGCGATGTGTGGACATGGCTTTCCTGGGTCCCGGCAAAAATATTGTTGCCGCGCAGCCCACTTTCGAAGCGGTGCTGGAATATGCTCGTATCACGCGCGCCGAGCCCGTCATTATCCCTCTCAACTCCGATCACCGCCACGACCTTGCGAAGATGGCAGCCGCATGCACTTCAAAGACGGGCGTCGTCTATGTGTGCAATCCCAATAATCCCACCGGAACAATCGTCTGGCGCGATGAGTTGGCATCTTTCATTCACGCCGTCCCTGCTTCCACTCTAATTCTTGTTGACGAGGCTTATTTCGACTTCGCCGACGATCCGCGTTACAGCAGCGCGGTCGAATGGATTGCTGGGAATCCAAACGTCGTCATCGCCCGCACCTTCTCTAAAATTTACGGCATGGCGGGAATGCGCTTGGGCTATGCGGTGGGCGCCAAGGAAACCATCACGCAGATTCGCGGGCAGTCTTTGCAGGACAACGCCAACGCCGCCGTGCTTGCGGCAGGTCTGGCAAGCCTCCGGGATCCCGCCAACATCGGTTCTTGTCGCGAAAAACTCAATGGCACCCGTGCCTGGCTCTCCAGCGAACTCTCAAAAGACGGACGATTCTTCATTCCCTCGCAAGCGAATTTCGTAATGATCAACATGCAAACCGACGTACGGCCCATCATCGATCAATTTGCCGCGCGCAATATTCTTGTCGGCCGCCGCTTTCCATCGATGAGCAATTACCTTCGAATCACAATCGGCACACAGCCGGAGACAGAAACGTTCCTGGCTGCCTTGCGCGAAATTGCTCCGGCCAATGCCTACCGGGCCGCCTGAATCCGGCCGCTTCGTAGGCCAAAAAAAATGGGCCTTTCTAGCGCATCTAGAAGTTGCGCCGAAAAGCCCATGGACCATAAGAATGCCGCTTGGTTAGAAGAGCCGACGGTTTATCCGCAATTCCGGACCAACACCGAACCGTCAGTTCCACCGTGCAGTTTAAGGCCCGTGCATGGCCCGGAAGCGTCTAATTCGCCGTCATACCAGTAGGCCCTACGCTCCGTCGCTGTTGAAAACATTCGCGACAGAACACCGGTCGCCCCTGGGTGGGTTTGAAAGGAACGGTGGTTTCTTTACCACATTGCGAGCAAACAGTTTTGGTCTCGACTCGTTGCATATTTCCCGAGCCGGAACCTGCGCTCATGCTCTGTCCACGGTTCCCTTTACATGCTTTGCACCGCTTGGGCTCGTTCTTAAAACCCTTATCGGCAAAAAACATCTGCTCGCCGGCTGTGAATACAAATTCCGCCGAGCAATCCGCGCACTTCAAAATCTTATCGCTATATTCCATATGCCACTCCAGGCTGGGAAGGAGTAGGCAGCGGGGCAGTTCGCGTCAGACGAACCTAGAATTCCTTCGGGACAACTGCGGATCCCGATTGCTGACGGGCACGAAACTGCCGGAATGGACCCTGGTAACTTGGCCTAATCCTGCTCACGCCGTTGCTTCTTCCGGAGACGTTTACGCGAGAGGGCTTCCTTTGCGCGACGCTTTTCACCGGGCTTCATATAGTAGCTGTGCTTCTTGATCTCTTTAATGATGTCTTCCGACTGCACCTTTCTCTTGAAGCGCCGGAGAGCATTTTCCAAAGATTCTCCCTCTTGAATTACGACTTCTGCCACGCGTATTCACCCCCATTCCCTATAGGCTGTTAAGTTGGTCTGATGGAATCAAACCAGTTTACCGGTTCAGACCTCTCCCGGCAATTGTGAAGTTCTTCTAACGGAGGCTACCACCGAAGTCAAGACATATATTGTCCAGCCGTCGTAATCAGGCCGACGATACCTTGCTAGTTACTATCTTTGGCCAATTTATCCAGCGTACGCTAGCGCACATTGGCATTCGGAGACCCGCCGGCGTATGCTCCCTTCTTTTGTGCTGTTAGAATGACTTCTCCAGCCCAAGCATTGGGAGAAAGTTTCGATGCCTCCTCTAATGCGCAACGCACTCGGCGTGCTCCTGGCAGGTGGCCAGGGCGAACGCCTGTGGCCTTTGACGCGTGACCGCGCGAAACCCGCCGTTCCTTTCGGCGGCGTGTACCGCATCATTGACGTCACGCTCTCCAATTGTCTGAACAGTGACTTGCGCCGCGTCTTTGTCCTTACGCAATACAAAGCGCTCAGCCTGAATCGCCACGTTCGTCGCGGCTGGTCCGTACTGATGGGCCTGGGAGATTTCATCGAAGTACTTCCGCCACAGATGCGCGTTTCGCAGCATTGGTATCAAGGCACCGCTGATGCCGTTTACCAAAATATTTATTCCATCGGCAGCGAACAATCGAGTTACGTCTTCATCCTCTCCGGCGATCATATTTACAAAATGAATTATCAGAAGATGCTAGAGCAACACGTTGAGGCGGGCGCCGACGTCACTGTAGCCACTCTGGAAGTAACGCCTTCAGAGGCCAGCAAACGCTTCGGTGTTCTGGAAACCGACGATAACTGGCGCATCGTGGGTTTCGAGGAAAAGCCCGAGCGTCCCAAGGAATCACGCATCAATCCCGGAAAAGTGAATGCGTCGATGGGCGTCTATCTTTTCAACACCCAGCTGCTTTTGCCCATGCTGATCGCCGACGCCGAAAATCCGAATTCCTCGCATGATTTCGGTAAGGACATTATTCCGCGCATCATCGAAAAATATCGCGTCTTCGCTTACAACTTTCTGGATGAAAATAAAAAGGACATGTCCTACTGGCGTGACGTTGGCACCATCGCCGCGTATCACGAAGCCAACATGGATCTCGTTTCCGTCTCGCCCATTTTCAACCTGTACGATAAAACCTGGCCTCTTCATACCTGGCAACAACAGTATCCGCCGGCGAAATTCGTTTTTGCTGACCCGGAACGCAAGGGCGTGGCGCTGGATTCCATCGTCGGCAGCGGCTCTATCGTTTCGGGCGGACGCGTCGAAAAATCTGTGCTTGGTCTGGACGTGCGCGTAAATAGTTATAGCGAAGTGGACGACTCAATTATTTTCAATCACGTGATTATCGGCCGGCACTCCCGCATTCGCCGCGCGATCATCGATCGCCACGTGAATCTTCCCGAAGGCACCGTCATCGGTTACGACCTGGAAGCTGACCGCGCCCGCTATTCCGTCACGGAAAACGGCATCGTGGTGGTTGTGCGCCCCGAGTCGATGCTTGAAGAACCCGAGTGACGCTGGTCTTCACGACTGGCCGTGGTTTGCCGAGCAGAATGAATAGCAGGCTTCACGGCGGGTTTCTGGAGATGCGAAGAATGGAACCCCGAGGTTTAGTCATCCAGGTAGGTTTTAGGCTTCCGCTTTCCTTGACTCAACAGAGGCTTGAAGCTTGACAGGCTGCCAGGTCCCTTAATCATTGAGATGGTCCCGATTTTGGCCAGCTTCTTTCCGCGCAGCCGGCTTTTTCCAGGCTTCTTCCCGTCCATGCTCAAGATCCTCCTGATGAAAAATGTCCGGCCTTTCTAACCTATCTGAGTCTGGAATGTGTTAATGCACCCTGTGAACGGAGTCGGCAAACCAAACTGAGCGGAATATAAGCCTTGCCCGAGGTTCGCTCGTTACACTGCGATGAATCCTGCAATAATTCCTGAAAATATCATTGCCCATCGCACGGTAGCTTGCAGATGTCGCGCGTTCTCTGCGACCAGAGTTGAAGGCCGGCCACAAAGATGTTGGGCAACAAGCACTCCCGAGCTGCTACGGCAGTAATCCAAAAACAATCACGCCTGTCGGTGTGCCGACAAATACCTTTCCGTTGGCGATCATCGGAGTAACGAACTTATTGTCCGAGAATGAATCGCGGCTGCCGGCTTGGCTGCTGTTGTACAACTCGATGGTCAGATTGCTGGCCTCATAAGCGTGCAGTACGCCAGCTCCTCCGCCGTGATTCTCTACCGCCCAAACGATCCCCTGGGAAGCTTGGTTCGCCGAAATACTCGGTGTAGTTCCTGGATAAGCAAAAGAAACCGAGCTCTGCGACGCCGGAGCAGCCACGAGCTTCGCATTCACAATCGAAAACGCCTTCAACGTGTCGCCTTGCGCGCCGTAATAAATCGTATTCTTGAAATACGCTGGCATGGCCCAAACTCCCCCGCCCAGCGCATTGTCGATCTCCTGATAGATCCCATCATCATTCTGAGTGTTAAATTTCCCCATTAGATTACGATTCACCAGGTAGATATTTCCATCCTTACCGGCACCAACTGCCAGCTGCCAGACATTGTTTGAGGCGTCTTGCAGATTCGGCAGCACTAGGGCTCCACCGGACCCAAGGTCTTCGTCTTGGTTCGATTCCGTATTGGTGTTGTACATGTTGAAATAATCGGCAACCGCTAGCTTGTTATTCTTCGTGCTCAGTTTTAGAAATCCGTTTCCGTAATCGCCGTTAATCGGAAATCCGGAAGAGTTGAGGGTGTCGTCGAAGGTACCGTTAGCATCGAGCAGAAAAATATTTCCCTCACCATCCGATGCTAATCCCGCTCCCGCCATCCATATCGCGCCATCGCTGCCGTTCGGAGTTACGTTCAGCACCGTCTCCTGCTTCAATGTTGTCGCGTTATATCCCAGCACCCAGCCGGTGTAAGGAGGATTGTCGCAATGCGAAGCCCAGCTGGTGAAAACCTGCCCATCCAGAAATAGCAATGCCGCGCGTTCTTTGTACTGCTTCGGATCAAAAGTTGTCTGGCCGTTTAAATTGGGAAACGTCGCTTGTATCGTTACCGGGCTTCCTGAGATTTCAGCTCCACTTGTAATGTCGAGCGCATGCAGGCGCTGATAATAATTCCCGTTGGTATCTTTCGACATTGCGATTAAGTACATTACGTCCTTTCCTTCAATGCCCAGTTTAATGACCGGTGTTGAAGTGATTCCAATATTCGGGGTCACTTGGCCACATCCGCGGTTATCGCTGGGAGATTCGCCCGCTCCGAGCGCCGTGACTTGCCATAGTGGGGCGTACGTATCTGCATCGAACGCATACACCGAATCCAGTTCCGTAACCACGAAAACCACGTTGTGCGTACTCCCGCCAATCGAGAGGTTCGAAACATATAGCGGCTCCGCATCCACTAACCCATCCACAGTGAGAAATCCTACTTTGCCGAAGGTGCTCGATTTCACATTGCTGGTGGTCAGGATTTTCTCGGCCAAGTTGCGTCCCGTCCGCCCTATGTCGTTGTGATAGGTAATCACGTTCACTGCGCTGGACGAGGACGAGTTCTCTGCTGCGGTTTGAGTACTTGTCTGTGCTGCGCCGTTATCGGTCTGTGCCTTTGCATTCCTGCCTGCTGGCCAAAACAGCGCGGTACTTGCCAAGGCGAAAAACAGAATGATGAAGTTCGGTCGGATTTTCATCGCAGTTCTCCCATGCCAAGGTTTAGTAGGTGGCAACGCTTGACCGCGCGGGAGGGGAGCGCAGTCATTAACAGGCGGGCTGGGAGACCCACAGCTAAAATCTATTCGGTCAAAGACTATACACAAAATGTTCAAGATTCTAGACGCAATTGTCCGCTGTGTTCAGATCCTTCGCTCTATATTCGACACACACGAAACCGGGATGAGAGAGATGATGGAAAAGTCAGGATCGTCACAAACCACCGCGAACGCAGAGGACGACCAGATTTCTTATTCCGCTCGAAGGGCCACAATCGGATCCACTTTCGCCGCGCGGTACGCCGGTATTAGGCATGCCGACATAGCGGCGGCCACCAATACCCCCGCCACCATCGCAAATGTGGATGAGTCTGTCGCCTTAACGCCGAATAGCAAGCCTTCCAAAATGCGCGTCAACGCAAGAGCGCCAAGCAGGCCCGCAATGGTTCCGATTGCTACCAGCGCCAGGTTTTGCAGAAGCACCATCCTCAAAATATCCGACGGGCGCGCCCCGATCGCCATGCGCACGCCAATTTCATGCGACCGCAGAGTAACCAGATAACTCGTCACGCCGAACACTCCGAGCACGGCGATGCCCAGCGTCGCCAGGCTGAATACTCCCAGCACACTGGCGCTCAACCGTTGCCGCCACAATGAATCGCGTACGCGTGCTTCCATTGACGACACATCGGCGATGGCGAGTGTTCCGTCGATTCCGTGAATCTTCTGGCGCACAGATGCGAGCGTCGTGTTTGGGTCTACGTCAGTGTCTGCAACAAAAAAGAGATTGCGCCAAATATCCTCACTGGTGTCCTGCTGAGTCATGGGAACCCATGCAGCGGAGTCGGGCTCGCTCTCGACCGCGTACATGTGGCTGTCTCCGACCACGCCCACGATCGTTCGAGGTGCTGCAGTGGGCAGCGATTCCGCATGACCGATCCAAATCTGTTTGCCGATGGGATCCTCGCCAGGAAATTGCTGGCGCGCGAGCTTTTCGTTGATCACCACTACCGGCAAAGAATCGTGCGCGTCCGAACTGGTTATCAAGCGACCAGCCCTCAACTGCATGCCCACACCTTCCAGGTAGCCGGGCGTAATCACCGTGTAGCGAACCAGAGGCAACTGCGAGAAGTTTTGAATGCCTTTGGGATCTGAGCGTGTAATCGCTTGCAACCACCGTGAACCGGCGGAAAAAGGAATTGCCTGCGCCAATCCAGCTTGACGCACACCCGGGATCTGCAAGGTTTCTTCGCGAACGCGTTTTGCCAGGTCGGCGATTTCCGCGGGCTTGGCATAATGCGCCTTGGGGGCCGACAGGGCAAGCGTCAGCCGATGCTCGGGAGTAAAGCCTAGCGGGACTTCCCGCAAACGTACGAAACTCCGTATAAGCAGACCTGCCGCACAAAGCGGCACCAGTGCTAGAGCGATTTGCGGCACGATAATTGACCCCCGCAACCGGCGGCCAATTCCGGCGGAACCTGTTATTGCTCTGCCCGATCCCAGAAGCCTGGCTAGATCCGAACGGGAAGCTTCTATCACTGGAAATAGTCCGGACAGAACAGCAGCCAGCAATGTGAGCGCGGCTGTGCCCCATACAACCAGGCCATTGATGGGAGCGCGTAGCCAGGGAATTTCCGCAGCCGGAACGAAAGAAAGCAGCAGGCGCACGCCGAGCGGTGAAAACAAGATCCCGATTGCTCCGCCGATACTAAACAGGAGCAGGGTTTCCATGAGCAGTTGACGCATCAGCACTGTGCGACCAGCGCCTAGCGCCAAGCGCAACGCAATCTCTTTCCTGCGAGCCTCCAGATGAACTCGTCGAAGGTAGCTGATGTTGATGCAGAGTAAGCCGAGTGCAAACGCCAAGGCGCCTGAAAACGCGATGATGGGCGTACGAAAGTCTCCGGCCACAGCTTCGCGCATGGGAATCACCGCAGCTCCGTATTCTTTGTCTTCCTTATATTGGCCGGCCAGCCGTTCCGTTATCACATTCATAGCAGATTGCGCTTCTTTCGGTGTTACCCCTGGCCGGAGCTTGGCAGCTACGCGGTAGCTACGTTGCGAACGATCGGCGAACGAGAGTATGGATCGGGGAAGCACCGTCCACACGTCAACTTGGTCTTCCGGGGGGAATGAGAATCCTGGCGGAGCGATCCCTACGACGGTATGAGTGGCACCGTTGAGTGTAATCTTCTTGCCGGGCAATGACGGATCCGCGCCATACGTGCGCTTCCAGAATTCGTAGCTAAGAACCACTCTGCGATCTTCACTCGCGCTGTCCTCTTCAGTCAGCAATCGACCCGCGACCGGTGCGAGGTTCGTTGCGGAAAAGATTTCAGGCGAAATGACCGCCGCACGAACGCGCTCCGGATTGCTGACGTCCGCGCCGGAAGCGGTATAGCTCCATGGGATCCAAACCACCACATCGGAGAAAACCGAAGCGCTATCCCGTTTCCAATCGCGAAAATTCGGCATGGAAACACTGATCTGGTTCATCGATTGGGATTTCAGGCGATGTTCCCACAGATACACCCAACGGTCTGTGTTGACCGGACCGTACGGTTTCAAAAGAACAGCATTCACCACTGAAAACACAGACGTGAGCGCGCAGATCCCCAGCGCCAGCGTCAAAATAAGTCCCATGCTGTAGCCCCGCTTGTTCCACAACAGCCTCGCGCTGTAACGCAGGTCTTGAAGCAAAGTATTCATAATTCGCTCCACCCAGCTTTTCTCATCGTCCGGAAAACAATTCACGAGAAGCCCATGGCCATAACAGAGCGAATATTACACCGAGTTATTCCTCGAAATGGATATTCGGCTACTGCGCCAGCCACTTGATTGTGACTCGAGCGACCTTTTCCTGAAATACACCTTTGCGCCGTGACCGGAAAATATTTGACTGCCGCCCCCGGTTCGCATGATCTGACTCCCAGGCATAACGCTGGGAAGGCACTTTTGCTATCTCTCGCGCTACTGGCATGTCCTTGCCGCTCCGACTACCAGAAAACTCCGATCCTGTTTCAGCGTGTCCGTGTATTTGACGGACTGAAATCGATTTCCGGCACCCGTTGCTTCCCTTTCCCGACAAGAGAAGTCTCATACTGCGGGAGGGTGAACCTCGGCAGGACGCGAAGGCTTGGTCTCCATGCCGTGGTAGGAGATACAGACGTGCATGAGCCCTTGCAACCTGATTGGTATAGGAAGGGACCAAAGCAGATTTTGATGTGAGGGGAGATGGGAACTTTAATTCAAGACGTTCGGTATGCACTTCGGGGACTTGCTAAAGCCCGCGGCTTTGCTGTGGTTGCTTTGCTGTCGCTGGCTATTGGGATTGGGGCGAACACTGCGATCTTCAGTATCGTAAACACCCTACTGCTTTGTCCGCTTCCTTACAAAGACGCCAACCGGCTGGCGATTCTGTGGAATAGGTCCCCCGGTTTAGGCATCACCGAGGATTGGTTTTCCACCGCTCAATATTTCGACATCAAAACAGGCCATCACGGTTTCGAAGATGTGGCCATTGCCATCGGCGGCAATGAAAACCTGACTGGTGATGGGGAACCTGACCGTGTGGGTACGATTCACGTATCTTCAAACCTTTTACCAATGTTGGGAGTAACTGCGGATCGGGGCAGACTGTTCGTTTCCAGCGAAGACCTCAAAGGGAGCCCAGGAACCGCGGTCCTCAGTTATGGCTTTTGGGTCCGACGTTACGGCTCTGATCCGCAAGTCATCGGGAAATCGCTAACGATCAACGGATCGACATATCAGGTAATTGGCATTCTGCCGCGTAGTTTTTCTTTGCCACGCGAAGTATTACCCACCTTGGGCGGCGCAGAGCAGGCCGAGATTGTTCTTCCGCTACCGCTGGGGCAGGATGCGCCGCAAAATCGGGACCGCGAAGACTACAACATCGTGGCCAAGCTGAAGTCAGGCGTGTCACTGCAACAGGCCCAAGCCGAAATGAACACGATTACCGCGCGTCTGCGCCGAGATTACCCCGCGAACTACCCACCCAATGGGGGTTTGACGTTTGGCATCGTTCCTCTGTCTGAACAAGTCGTCGGTGACAGCCGCTCCGCATTGTTTGTACTGCTTTTCGCCGTGGCATTCGTTCTGCTAATTGCTTGCGCCAACGTCGCGAATCTTCAGTTGTCGCGGGCGTTTGGCCGCCAAAAGGAAATTGCACTTCGCATGGCGATAGGCGCAAGCGGTATGCGCATTGCTCGACAACTGATCACCGAGAGCCTGCTACTGTCTGTCTTCGGCGGGGCCTTCGGAATTTTGCTGGCGTTTGCCAGCCTGAAGTGGGTTCGGATTCTCGGACCTGGAAGCATCCCGCGTCTCGATTTCATCACCATCGATGCAAGAGTCCTCCTGTTCACTCTGTTGCTCTCGCTCGTTTCCGGGACCATGTTCGGCTTGATCCCGTCGTTACGAATTTCACTCATCGACATCCATTCAACACTCAAAGAAGGAGGCCGAGCCTCCGCGGACACTGGCGCGATGTGGGGCAGGGGAAGGACTTTTCGCAAATCGCTGGTTGTTTCCGAACTCGCGCTTTCCGTCTTACTTCTAATCGGCGCGGCTTTGCTGGTCCGCAGCTTCGCGAATTTGGAAAGCGTTTCACCCGGGTTTAACGCGAAGAATGTGTTGACCATGGAACTCACTATGAATGGGGACAAATATCGCGAAGATCAGTTCGTATTAGCGAGGTACAAACAAATAGGGGAGCAGCTGGAACGCATCCCAGGAGTGAAGTTTGTCGGAGCCATCACTTCGCTGCCATTGAGCCAAATGTTCGCCTGGGGGCCGATCACGGTGGAAGGCAGGATTCCGCCATCAGGTGAGAATTTCATCAACGCGGACGTGCGCGTAGTAAACGGTCATTACTTTGAGGCGATGCAAATCCCGCTGCGCGAGGGCCGTTTCTTCAATCAATCTGACATCCAGACCAGTGCCCCGGTGGGAATTGTCGACGAATATATGGCCAGGGAACTATGGCCAAATCAGAGTCCGCTGGGAAAGCGGGTGCACAACGGTGGCATCACGGATAAAGACCCCTGGATCACGGTGGTGGGCGTGGTTGGGCGGATTAAACAATACACGCTAGACTCCGATTCGCGGATCGCCATTTATTATCCTCAGACACAGTTCGTAACCCGCGAAATGAATGTTGTCGTTCGCACCGACGGCGATCCTGCCGCGCTGTATTCGGCCGCACGCAAGGAAATTCAGAACGTGGACCCCGATCTCCCAATTTTCCACCCGGTGACGATGGACCAGCGAGTTCAAGAGTCTTTGGCTCGGCGGCGATTTTCAATGTTGTTGCTCAGTCTGTTCGCGGGCCTGGCCGTTGCGCTCGCTATGGTGGGGATCTACGGCGTCGTTTCCTATGTGGTGAATCAAGGAAGGCGCGAGATTGGCATTCGGCTCGCGCTGGGAGCTACACCGCGCGCTATATTGCATCTGGTGATAGGCCGAGGCATGGCATTGGCAATTCCCGGAGTGCTCATCGGGTTGTTTGGCAGTCTTGTATTCACGCGCATGATGCGAGGCCTTTTATTCGGCGTTCGCCCAATTGACCCTTTTACCTTTGTGGCCATTCCCATGCTGCTCGTCTTGGTCGCACTACTGGCGAGCTACATCCCGGCCAGGCGTGCAACCCGCGTGGACCCAACGGTTTCGCTTCGCAGCGAGTGAACGCTGTAGACGAAAAGCCAGAAGGTGCAAATGAGTTATTGAATGGTCGGGGCGAGTGGATTTGAACGACCGAGCTCTAAACGCGCTTAGCGGTCGCGGCCATCATGTAAGACTGACAAAGCAGCACGAGTTGCTCTCGCAATTTGCGGACCGTAGAAGAGGTTGGTCCAGCCTCCAGCAGGGAACGCATCGCTCCCGCTATCGCTGCAAGCATCACGTCGATGGCAAATTTGTCGGGTGGCGATTTAGCATCTGGCGCTGTCTGAAGCATGGCCACAACGGCTTTCTGCGACCGCTGACTGATCCGTTTGATCAACGTGGGCCCGCCCACGTCAGCCGAGACTCGGTAGAGCGCCACCGAGATGTCGGCGCGCTCCATCTTAGCGTCCACGAACGTTTCCACCATGTCTCTAATCATTTCGGCTAGTGGCTTATGACAGGCGCTCTCACAAGCAGCCTCAACTCTTGCCACTACGTTGTTCAAATGATGTTCCAACACCGCAAATAGCAATGACTGCTTATTGGGGTAGTACTGATAGAGGGTACCTACCGAGACACCGGCGCGCTCGGCGACCCGTGTTGTCGTCAATCGCTCTGCTCCATGGCGCAGCAAAACCTGAATAGTCGCCTCAGAAATCGCCTCCACCGTTACTGTCGACCTCGCTTGAATGGGCGTCTTTCTTGGTTCAAATGCAACGAGCGCATCCGCCGGCATATGCGAACTCCAAACCTGAAGAATCCTTCATCCAATGATTGTAGCAAGGAGAAACCAATGATTGAACAAATTGATCTCGCCGGCGGTTTCACTCTGCCTGGCACATCGATAGCGGTAAACAGGATGGGTTATGGTGCCATGCAACTTGCCGGCCGAGATGGCGACAAGTTGGTATGGGGACCTCCACGAGATGTCGAGGGAGCGATCGCGGTTCTGCGAGAGGCCGTCGCGAGCGGCACGAATCATATCGATACTGCCGACTTTTATGGTCCCCATGTCACGAACCAGATCATACGAAAAGCGCTATCTCCCTATCCCGACGATCTGGTGATCGTCACGAAGCTCGGCGCCCGGCGCACTAAGGATGGATCCTGGGTTCCAGCTTTCTCGCGCGAAGACCTGACTGCGGCGGTTCATGACAATCTTCGGAATTTGGGTCTGGACGTGCTCGACGTGGTCAACCTGCGCAGTATGTTTAGCATCGATGAACCTGCCGAGGGCTCGATTGAGGGGCCGATCACCGTTCTGGCCGAGCTCCAGGAAAAAGGCCTGGTCCGTCATATCGGGCTGAGCAACGTCACGGCGGCGCAGATCGCGGAGGCGCGACAGATCGCTCCGATTGTCTGTGTGCAGAACATGTACAACCTGGTGCGACGAACCGACGATGCCTTGATCGACGATCTTGCCCGCGACGGCATCGCCTACGTGCCGTTCTTTCCACTCGGTGGCTTCAGTCCATTACAGTCGACCGCCTTGTCTGAGGTCGCCGCGCAACTCGAGGCCACCCCGATGCAGGTTGCGCTTGCCTGGCTTCTTCAGCGTTCGCCCAACATCCTGTTGATTCCGGGCACATCCTCCATCGAGCATCTTCGCGAGAATCTTAAGGCCGCGACGCTGCAGATTCCAACTGAAGTCCTTTCCAACCTCGACGCAATAAACGGACATGAAAAGGAGATTTGATATGCGTGTCTTTGTTACGGGAGCAACAGGATTTATCAGCTCTGCAATCGTGAAAGAACTAATCAGCGCGGGCATCAAGCCACAAGAGTTCAGACCCGCGACATCCTGCTCAAGGTGTAACTGAGTATTCCGGTGTGGACCCACTCTTTTGCGGCGACCGTTCCTTGGCACTCCGTGAATTCTTGGCATCGAAGCGCTGGAGCGGTTCGTCCGCACGGGTTCGATGACAATGACAATGCGGCCCGATTCCTCGCGCACGTCAACGGGATCATCGAGGTCCAGGTGAGCCGCCTGCAAAACGGCAAGTGGAATCCGCACCGATGCGCTGTTTCCCCACTTCTTGACCACAGCCCTCATGTCGCATGACCTCTAGAGTGTCAACATTGTTGCTACCGAACTTCATTGCAAGAAAAATGACATTGCATTTAGGTCTACTTCGTCATGGCTATAAGCAAGTATCTTATGTTGGTTGAATACTTCAAGCGTCACAGCGCGGGGGGTTAGCAGCGCTTCACGCCATCGCGGCAGTCTGCGCCGATTCCGGCCGCGCCTTTTTTCTCAGAACGGCTGCCGAGATCAACGTGATCAACAAGCCGATCGGGAACGGCTCAATGAACGTCATTAGCACATTGTAAAGCGGATTCGCGTACATCACTTTCATCCGCTGAATCTCATCGATTTTCGCCTGCACCGCTTGCGCACTAGCGCCGGACGCCTGCGCCTTGGAAATCATGGACGCTGAATACTGATCCATGAAGTCCCGAAAGACCGTGTGGGACAGCACTTCCCACGTCCCCACGTAGAACACGCACGAAATCAGCGTGATGCAGAGCCCGACACCAAACGCCTTGCCGAAGGTGATATGGCCTTCCGCCACGTTATCGCGATACGAGCGGATGCCGAAAAACACCAGGAGGAATGACAGCACAATTGAAGTGTACCCGAGGATCAGGGCCTTGTCGTATTCTATCCGATGGAAAAACGGAATCGTGCAAACCATCAGCAACGACGAAATTACGCCGGAAATCAACCCGAAAGTGATGATTGTCTTCTTCACTTTTGTGTCCTCCGATATTTGAAGATTAACGACTCGCGCAATCTAGCTGCAGCCCGCAGGATTGTCGTCATCCTTTCGGGTGATTTTGACCAGGCAGGCCAAAAATCATGCTTTGGAATGAGCTTGCTTGCTTCACGAGCCTTCCTCCGGAAGCACGTTCACGGTATTAATCCGAATTCCTTGCCCAATTGCACGGCTTGCGTCCGGCGCTTCGCGCCAAGTTTATCGAAAACGCGGCTGGAATGGGTCTTCACCGTGTTCTCGCTCACAAAAAGCTTCTGCGCGATTTCGCGGTTGCTCATACCTTTGGCGATCAGTTCCAGAATTTCTAGCTCGCGAGGCGTGATTCCCAGCTCCTCTTGTTTTTTGGCGTTCACAGCAAATGGCTGTCCGGCCGGAACAGGAACGCGCACTTCCTTTAGAACAATCTGCTTCCGGGTCAGCCGGAGTCCGAGCCAGATGCCAACCGCGGCAAACGTCGCCGCCGTCAGTCCTCCGTAGATTTCAATCGAATGCTCAACGACCAGGTAGCGGTACTCGGTCCACTTGAGCAGCGTGATCAGAAGTCCGCCCGCAAGCCCAAACAGAATAATGTGGCGCCACAGGCGCGCTTTTTGGTTCTTAGCAGATTGCTCCGTGTCGGTAGAGGTACCTAGAGGATTCGCGGTCGGTTGCATCACGCAACGCTATACCACAGAACGGCAGGATAGTCCTGAGCTGTGTTGGCCTAATCTCAACGTTACACTGCCAAGTAAGGTCTCGAATCAACCCTGCGCGATGGCGTCGGGTGAGATGACCTTTGCCTTGAGCCGTTCTTGTGAAGTCTTTGGAATTCAGTGTCGCGATAAAATCTGCGTCGCCCTCTTCGCTGCAGAGGCAGAATGGGTCAGCTTTAGGGTCAGGAGAGATTCGGAAAGATGCGCGAACATTGATGTGTTCGGCTCGCTCCCGGATAAGATTCACAACAGTCCCAATTAGATTCCGGCGCACGCCTAGCCGCTTCAAGACCTCCTTGTACTCATCCAGGATATCCTCCGTTACAAGCCACACGAAGTTATCCTTTTCGGCCCACTTACACAGCAAGTCGGCGCTCGGATTCTTGCCTGGAACATACGGTTTTCTAAAGCCCGAAATGCCGCTGACCAGCACACTTGTGTCCACAAACTCCGCGAGGTTGCCGTTTCTTACTTCTCGGCAGCAACGGTTATCTCCGGCACGCGTCTCTCCTCGCGATGGGCGCGGACTGTTTGCAGAATCTCCTGATCCGATACTTCGCCGATGTCTCTTGCCACCGCTGTTAGCGACTCTAGAAACTCTTTCTTCCAGCCCCGGCGTTTGCGGCCTCGGGGCAAATCTCTATACAGGTCCGCGCGTGTCATTTGCTCTTCAAGCTGTTTTCCAAGCGCGCGAAAGGGCACTCCGACCTTGATGGGATCTTCCTCTGCTGACAGTTGGCACTTGAAGACGATGTACTTCGGATTCTCACACTTGAATTCTTTTTCCGACGCCAGGAATACGTCCATCAGTTTCGACAGAACGCTCATCCGCGTTCCCAGCGACTCTTTTAAACAAAATGCGACCTTGGCTACCAAAAGGGTGCTGGCGTCGAAGAAGTACGTTCCTTCCGATCGTTTGGGCTTCACAACGCCGAATTGGACGAGGTTCTGTAACTCTTTCGGTTCAATCTGCAGGACCGCACTCGCTTGCTTTAGCTTTAGCGCTTGTTTCGCCATGATGCCTTCATTACAAGCTAAATATTAGATAGTATTATGAGGAATGTCGAGAGCGGCCCGGATAGCACATGGCGGCAGGCACTTCCGATTTGAGCGACCCGACACATAGGTAACAGTTCGTACCGGACACATAGGTTACACTTTTCCCCTTTTTTAGGGGAGGAGCAATGCCGTGGAAGGAGTGTT